>Ga0207797_1000196_pt1 | contig 44026 bp, 39 predicted proteins | sample PRCRCaboRojoPR_6_FD_187275 | JGI IMG/M metagenome (GOLD analysis project Ga0207797, IMG submission 187275) | Marine sediment microbial community from Cabo Rojo, Puerto Rico - PR CR 10% Liquid 1 (SPAdes) | ecosystem: Environmental > Aquatic > Marine > Coastal > Sediment | place: Cabo Rojo, Puerto... | reverse complement strand
GTGCCCACGCAGGAGAAGATCAGTCAGTTCGGCGTGGAGGACTTCGGCATGCCCCTCTTCACACCCGACTCGGAACCGTGGCGTGAGGCGAACCCCAGTGAAGAGGCCGAGAATCTGGAAGGAGAAATCCCGGAGGACGCAGCCCTCAAGATCACGGGCCCGGCGACGGGCATAGGTTGGACACGAGAGAACCTACAGGCGCTGCCAACCATCGACGTAGACTACACGGACAAGGACGGCGAGACGACCACCTACACGGGCGTCCCCTTCCGCTCCTTGTTGGAGCTGGTCGGGCCGCCTGAGGGGGCCACGCTTGTGCTTGTCGCAGCCGATGGGTACACGGCCGAGATCGGCCTGGACGAAGTCCTGGGATGCGACGACTGCATCGTTGCCTTCGATCCTGAGGGCGGTCTCCGCTCCGTTCTCCCGGAGCAGTCCGGGAAGCTACAAGTTAAGGGTTTGATCGAGATCCAGATCCAATCCTAATAGACAGATCTCTTACTCCGCCAGTCCATCCGGGTCTTCCCCGGCACACGAGGCGGAACAGAGAGATACCTTCAGAAAACAAAAGCAATCAGTGCAAAGGAGAAAGCAATGCTTAAGAGAACGCTTATACTACTAGGCCTCTCAATCGTCATCATCAGCGCTCTCGTGGGATGCGGCGAGTCACCGGAACAGAGCGAATCACCAAGTGGTGAGGTCGCCCTCAAGGTCACAGGGAATGTCGAAAATGAGACGGCCTGGACCGAAGATGAGGTTCGCTCGATGGATACCATCGAAGCCGAACGCGAGAACAGTGAGGGCGAGATGAGCACCTACACCGGCGTGCCAATTAAGACGCTGCTGGAGCAAGCGGGCGTCTCCGACGATGCCGAGACGGTCACCTTTGTCGCCGAGGATGACTACACCGCCGAGGTGGAGCTTAGCGAGGTTCAGGCCTGCGACAACTGCATCGTCTCCTTCCGCAACCGGGGAGGCTTCAGCATCGTGATGCCCGGCTATAGCGGCAAGTTGCAGGTCAAGGGCGTTGTTGAAATCGACGTCAACTAACCCTGCAAGCATGATCACCGGCGCATAGACGTCAGCTTGACTTAAACGCAAGGCTCGGTATAGTCTATCTGGTTTGGTGTCGGACACACACGATAAGGAGTTCCAATGGCTCTAAAACGTGATGAGAGCGGCCGGCTACACATCGACACACCGTTGATGGCTGAGTCACTTATGGACAAAGCATTGCTGGCTGACACCGAGACGGAGGCCGTATTCCGAGCCTTGCCCCATTTGAACGTTGTCAAACTGGGCGGTCAAAGTATTATTGACCGAGGGCGCGACGTAGTGCTGCCACTGATGGAGAGGATCGTCGAGGCACGCAAGGAGCACCAACTGCTGGTGACCACCGGCGGCGGCACGCGCAGCCGTCATGCCTACGCCATCGGGCTCGATTTGGGAATGCCAACCGGAGTCTTGGCTAAGCTGGGCTCCAGCATCAGCGAGCAGAACGCCCTGATGCTCTCCGTGCTATTGGCACCGCAAGGCGGCATCAAGATCGGCCACGATGATCTAGTTAAGCTCCCAGCGTACATGGCTCTGGGCTCGATACCCGTGATGCACGCTATGCCACCGTACGGGTTGTGGGAGGAACCGCCGGAGCAAGGCCGCATCCCGCCGCACCGCACGGACAGCGGTGTCTTCCTCACCGCCGAGGTGGTCGGCGCCAAACGCTGCATCCTGGTTAAGGACGAGCGAGGCCTCTACACTGCCGATCCCAAGAAGGATCCCGCGAGTGACTTCATTCCAGAGATCGAGGTGAACGAGTTGTTGTCAATGGACCTCAACGACCTTGCTGTCGAGCGATCGATGCTACGCGCCCTGGTCAGCGCCCGCAGCGTCCGCGAGGTCTTCATCGTCAACGGGCGCGAGCCCGAAAATCTCACACGCGTGCTGGCGGGGGAAAACCCAGGAACACGCATATATCGCAAGGACAAAGCCTGATTGCCGCGCAAAGCGGTTGCCCACCACAGCCGGGGGCTATCTACCCGCCCCATAACGCCCAGACTCAGGTCTGAGCGCTACGCCGGGGCCCACGGGGGCGCGGAGGGGCTACCTCGAACGTACCGCCCTCAATCTGCAGCGCATGACCCTCGGATAGGGCCAGTGCCACTTGGCGGCGGGCGTGAGAAACGACGCGCTGAAAGGTGGAGCGAGAGACGCCCATTCGCTTGGCGGCCTCGGCCTGTGTCAGGCCCTCAAGATCGGCCAAACGCAGCGCCTCCCGCTCCTCCTGGAGCAACTTGACGCGACGCAGTCGGTCCAGCGGCACGCCGGCTGGCTTATAGATGGCGGGTATCGGTTCCTGCGGGATAATCCGGCGCTTCCGTGGACGCCCCACGTCAGCCCTCTGCCTCCTCGTGTCGGTGACGGCCCTCGCCTTCCCCCGCTTGCTCGCCCCGGGGAAGATAGACGATCTCGGCCGGAAGCTCAGCCGCGAGCTTGTTCAGTTCGGCGCGCCGCACGCGAGTCTTATAGACGCGCAGATCGACGCCGTGTGAGGCTACAATGGCGAAACGTGGCCGCCCGGCTCCCTTTCCGACGTGGCGCCGATGCCGTACAAATAGCTTGCTCATCCGTATCTCCTTTCCTACCATAGTTTCGAGCTGGTTTCGAGCATATGCTCAAAATAAGTATACTACACCAAGAGAGGTCTGTCAACTAAGGTGAACCGAAGCGAGGCATCTTTAGCATTCGAGCAGAAACTGCTGTTTGTCGGGCTGGATGATACCGATACGATTCGATCTCGCGGCACGGGCCACCTGGCACGTCAGGTCGCGGCGTCCCTGGCGAGCGACCACCCGGTGCTGGGCGTTACCCGGCACCAACTGTTGGTCGATCCGCGCGTTCCCTATACGGCGAAGAACAGCAGCGCAGCGATCGTTCTGCGACCGAACGGGCATTGCGAGCCTGAACATATACTGGCGCGCGTGGAAGCGACAATGCGGAAGCACTTCAACCCCGGGAGCGATCCCGGCCTCTGTGTCGCGTCACAGGTTCCGAACGCTGTCAGAGCCTTCGGCCGTCGCGTCCAACAGGAAGTCGTAACCCAGCAAGAGGCCCGGACCCTGGCGTCCGATTATGCCATGCGGCTCGTCGGGCTTGGTGGCACCCAGGATGGCGTCATCGGGGCACTGGCAGCAGTGGGACTTGCCGCGGCAGGCAATGACGGCCGCTACGTAATGGTGGGACAATCAAGAGACCTGAGCGGCCTCCAATCGATCAGCTCTGTGCTGGCCGCCGGCATCTTTGACGTACGGACCCTGGACGGCCGCCAGGTGACCGGAGGCCTTGTGCTGACCGATAAGCTACGCCCTGCACGGCGCGATGCTCGACCAATTGTCTTCGTTGAGTGGGCCGAGGGATATTGGCGGCCGCTTAAGCTGGACTGAGATAATCCCGTGTCTGACATCGTGACAGCCAAAGATCTGAGGTATGCTTATCCTCAGCACGGCTACGGATTGAGGGTGACGTCGCTACATCTTCAGGCCGGTGAAGCCGTCCATGTGGCCGGGCCGTCGGGGAGCGGCAAGTCAACCCTGGCCCGCTGCCTGAACGGCTTGATACCCCACCTTTACCGCGGGGAGTTGCACGGAGAGGTCCGGCTGGATGGGCTCCGCACCAGCGTAACCCCACTCTGGAAATTAGTGGAGCGCGCGGGGCTGGTCTTCCAGAACCCTTCAGCCCAGATGTTGACGGTGACAGCCGAGGAAGAGATCATCTTCGGACTGGAGAACCTCGGTCTCCCCCCATCGACCATCGAGCAACGGCTGGAATCCGTTCTGTCCCAGTTCGAGCTGGAGGAATTTCGGGAGCGCTCGCCGCAGACGCTCTCGGGCGGAGAGCAACAGAAGCTAGCTTTGGCCGCCATCATAGCACGCAGGCCCCCCGTCTTGATCCTGGATGAGCCGCTATCAATGCTTGACACCACGGCGGCCACCGGCCTGGTTCGACACCTGGCCGAACTGGCGCGCTCCGGTACCACCGTCATCGTCTGTGAGCACCGCGCCGATTACCTGCAGGCTATCCCCGATCTTCAAACGCTCCAACTCAATGGCTCGAGGTCATCGACGCCACATTCTCTCGATAACCAGCCGCCGCTCAGTTCTCAGCTGTCCCCTTTCAGCCTTGAGGTCTCGGATCTGAGCGTCAGTCTGGGTGGGCGCTCCGTCCTCAAAGAGCTCACGCTTTCCAGCGAGAGCGGTCAGGTCCTCGCGATTGTTGGGCGGAATGGCGCAGGGAAGACCACGCTGCTGCGAGCACTAGCCGGGCTGCAGAAGTACAAAGGAGAAATCACAGCCGATGGAAAGCGACCCGAGCTAGGGATGATCTTCGAGAACCCCAACCTGCAACTCTTCAACGCCACGGTCCGCGAAGAGATCCTCTACCAGCTGGATGATCCCGACCTCGACTATTACGCATGGCTCATAGCGATGTTGGGACTGTGCCGATACGAGCAGACGCCACCGCTCCTTCTCAGTGAGGGCGAGAAGAAGCGTCTCGCCCTGGCGATGACCCTCATGCGCCAACCGCGTCACGGCATACTGCTCGACGAGCCAGCGCTGGGACAGGATGCAGCACATAAGGATATCCTGATTCGATTGATCCATGCCCTGGCCAAGGCAGGTCAGCTCGTGATTCTCACGACACATGACCTGTCTCTGGCGGCTGAGGCCGACCGCCTTCTGATCCTCGGCGAACATGGCTTCGTCGCCGATGGGCCTCCCCAGGAGGTCCTCCACGATGAAACGTGTTGGATTGACGTGGGATTGTGTGTCCCCGATTGGGTTGTCTCCGCGTGAGGCTAGGGACCGCTGGTAGGCCGGACAACGGGAGCCTGGCTGAAAACTCACCACTGCGGCATGCCGATCCACGCACCAAGCTTGCCTTGAGCCTCTGTGCCTCTCTCGCGGTGATGTTGCCCCTCGAGCGATTGCTCGTGTTTATGGGGATCTACATCTTTCTGCTTCTGTGGGCCCGACTCCTTCCTGAGGCCGCGCGGCAGGTCTGGCGGCTGAAGTGGGTGCTCGTTCCACTCTTCTTCCTGGACTGGCTCTTAGTGGGGCTGAATCTAGCCGTCATCGTCACCCTCCGCATCGTGCTTCTGGCCGGGGCGTTCGCCCTCTTCGTTCGCACGACGACGCCTGGCGAATTGCGGCTGGCGCTGGAGTGGCTTCGCGTGCCATACCGATACGCCTTCAGTGTCAGCATTGCTTTCCAAAGCGTCGGCTTACTGGATGACGAGTGGCGTGCCATCCGCGAGGCCCAACGGGCCCGCGGTGCCTGGAAGTTCGAGTGGGCTGGCTGGCGGCAACTCCCCTCGCAAGTTCGGGAACTGGTGGCGTTGACGGTACCCGCGATCGTACTGACCACCAAGCGCGCTTGGGGACTGACCGAGGCTGCCTATGCCCGAGGCTTCAACTCGCCTCATCGGCGCGCTTATCGCCGTCTCGCGATGGGGCGGCTTGACTGGCTCTTGTTGACCGCAGCAGTCGTTGTCGGTATACTATTGGTGACGTTGCGCTGGACTCCTGTCTCGGTCGGTTAGGAGACGCATTTTCAAGTCTGGAGATTGTATGAATCAAAAGAAGCGCATCCTGGTCGCTCTGGTCATCCTCGTTGTCATCGGCGGCGCTGTGCTCGGATTGGAAGCTCTTCGTCGCCGACGCATCGCACAGGCCAACCTGGAGCCCGGCAGTATCCCTATCTACGTCCGTGGAAATGTGGAGGCTGCCTTCACGCCCGATGACCTGGACAGCCTGGATCAGGTCAGTTTCGAGGACGCTGAGGAAGGCAAAACGCAGCGAGGCTGGATGCTCCGCGATGTGCTCCTGCTACACCTCTCCGACGAAGACCTGACGCCGGAGACCCAGATCACTGTCAGCAGCAGCAGCCGGGACAAGTCCGCACAGGTAACCTGGGCCGAGGTAACCGACACAGAGAACATGGTGATGTTCGACCTTTCGGGTCGCGGCACGCTGAAACTGGTGTCAAAGCTGGACAGGCTCAATACCCGTGACGAGTGGGTGCAGGACACAGACAGGATCGAGATTGAGTTACCATGAGAGAACGTTACTTCTCTACATTCCAGTTGATTCTGCTAGCGCTGTTCGCGGCCTTAGTGGTCGTCGCCAAGATTGCGCTGCGCACGCCCATTCAGATGCCGGGACACTCAGGCATTTTCTGGATGGCCATCGTAGTAGTCGCCGCCGGCGTCGTTCCCAAGCCAGGGGCCGCGAGCATTGTAGGGGTCACGTCTGGCATCCTGGCCGGTTTCCTCGGCATGGGCGATTTCGGGGCCCTCAACACATTCTTGTCGTACACCGCGGTCGGAATCGGGACTGACCTGGCCCTTCTCCTCCTCCAAGACCCGGAGAATCCCGTCACCGCTCCCATTTCCGCCGCGCTGGGGCACACAGGCAAGTTCGTGGTCAAGTGGGCGCTAAGCGCAATCACAGGTGCTCCGGCGGGTTTCATTGCGCTGGGGTTAGCTCGAGCGCTGGTTGGATACGTCGTCTTCGGCGCACTGGGTGGGCTGTTGGGTGCGCTAACATTGAAGGCGCTGCGTAGGGCAGGATTCTTCTCCTACGTAGCCGAAAAGATCTGAGCACGGTCGACTATGGCACACGTTGACGCGTATGACCGCCCCATCAGCTATCTTCGCATCTCCGTCACGGACCGCTGCAACCTGCGCTGCATCTACTGCATGCCTGAGGACGGTGTGGCATGGCGCCCGCACAAGGAAGTCTTGCGGTATGAGGAGATCGAGACTATCGTACGAGCGGCAGCCGACCTGGGGATTAGTAAGGTGCGCTTGACCGGAGGTGAGCCGCTGGTGCGCCTGGGTATCGTCGACTTGGTCCGGATGATCGCCCGCATCGACGGGATCGATGATTTGGCGATGACGACCAACGGCGTGCTGCTCGCTGGCTACGCCGACGATCTCGCTGATGCTGGGCTCGATCGGGTCAACATTAGCCTCGACACCCTCGACCCGGAACGTTTCCGACGCATAACCCGTCGTGGCGAGCTCAAGGACGTCCTGAACGGGATCGAAGCAGCCCGCACTGCCGAGTTGAAGCCGATCAAGATCAACACCGTCGTCATCCGCAACTTGAACGATGACGAGGTCGTTAGTCTGGCCGCCAAGACCTTTGATGCCGCCTGGTGGAACATCCGCTTCATCGAGCTGATGCCCATCGGCAATGGGCACCTGGTGAATGAGACCTGGGAAGAGAGGATCGTCACAGCCGATGAGATCCGAGATAGAATCGAATCCGCTCTCGGCGAGTTGAACCCGGTGAAGATGAACGCCGGGAACGGACCCGCTCGCTACTACCGACTGCCCGGCTCGGCAGGTACCATCGGATTCATCACCCCCGTCAGCGAGCACTTCTGTTACCGATGCAACCGGCTCCGCCTCACCGCGGACGGACAGCTCCGTCCTTGCCTCCTTTCCGACCAGGAGATCAATCTGCGCACCCCGCTTCGTGAAGGCGCTGACGCTGAGGAGATCAAGAAGCTGATCGTCCAAGGCATCAACTGCAAGCCGATGCGCCACCACCTCGACGAGCATCTGCAGCCCCGGAACCGAACCATGTCGGAAATCGGAGGCTAACATATGGACATCTCAGAGCTCGTCCGTGAGCGCGTACACGAGTACTACTGGAGCCACGACTGGAATTGCGCCGTAACCACGCTCCGCATTCTCGCAGAGGTCCTACAGTTCCGACTTGACTGGCAGGTCCTCGACGCCGGCGTGGGAATGCACGGTGCTGACCCGAGAATCGATCTTGTTCGACGTTCCGTTTGTGTCTGAATGGATGGAAAGGAGTAAGTCGTAGCGATAAGGCGACTGGGGAAGAGCCCAGCCCACCGCCTGATTCCGCTTGCGCACCTGGTATGAAGCTATCACACGTGGACGAGGAAGGACGGATCAAGATGGTTGGGGTCGGCCACAAGCCCGACACCGAGCGCATAGCCGTGGCCCGGGGCGAGGTCTGCATGAAGCCCGAGACCTTGCGCCTGATCGCCAAAGGCGACGCCCCCAAGGGCGACGTCCTGACCACGGCCCAGATCGCGGGCATCATGGCAGCCAAGCGCACGCATGACCTCATCCCACTCTGCCACCCGCTACCGCTGACAAAGGTGGAGGTCGAGTTTGGCATCGACGAGAACAGATCTCGGATCGAAGTTATTGCTACGGCGCGGTGTACCGGCAAGACGGGCGTAGAGATGGAGGCCCTGACCGCCGTCAGTATCGCCGCCCTGACGATATACGATATGGTAAAGGCCGCCGAAAAAACCATGCGCATCGGCGAGATCCGCCTGGTGCGCAAGACCGGCGGAAAGAGTGGAGACATCGTGTTGGAATGACCGACAACAGAATTCAAGTCAGAGTGAAGTTCTTCGCCGCGCCCAGAGAAACACTGGACCAGGACGAGATCGAACTCGAGATCCGAGAGGGAACAACCGTCGAGGGACTGCTGGATCTCCTTAAGGATAAGTATCCGGTTCTTCGATCCTACGTCCGTTTCCTAAGTGTCGCCGTCAATCGGGCCTACGTCGGAATGGGGACCGAGCTCCATGACGGCGACGTCGTTGCATGCTTGCCCCCGGTCGGTGGCGGTTAAACCGCCAGGCTCGCAGGAGGAACGAGCGATGAAGCTGTTCGAGATAACCCAGGAGCCACTGTCTATCGACGACGTGATCGCCCGCCTCGCCAACCCTCTCAACGGCGCCGTCGCCACGTTCGTTGGCGTTGTACGCGGGGAGACTGACGGCCGGAAGACACAATACCTGGAGTATGAGGCCTATCCCGACATGGCAGAGAAGCAGCTCCGTCAGATAGGCGACGAGATTCGCGAGCGCTGGCCAACAGTCCGTGAGGTCGCCATCGTCCATCGCGTCGGCCGACTCGAGGTTGGGGAGACTATCGTCGTCATCGCCGTGTCTTCTTCCCATCGCCACGAGGTGTTCGCCGCCACCCACTACGCTATCGATCGTCTAAAGCAGATCGTGCCGATCTGGAAGAAAGAAGTCTGGACAGACGGTGAAGAATGGAAAAGCGAACAGACAAACAGGCGAGAAAGGAACACAAAATGACGAAAAGGCCGGAGCCAAGAGACAGGGCGCCGCGTGCGACACAACCAATGCTGAGCGTGGAAGAAGCACAGAAAAAGGTCCTGAGCGCCTTCCAGAGGCTAGAGACGGAGCCTGCGGCAATTCTGGAGGCGACAGGGCGCGTGCTGGCCGATGATATTCGTGCCGACGTGGACATTCCGCCCCATGCTAATTCGTCGATGGATGGATACGCAGTGCAGGCCGCCGATACCGCCACCGCGAGCCAAGAATCACCAGCCAGCCTGCACATCATCGGCGATCTACCCGCTGGTCACGTCCCCGAGCAGGAGGTGGAAGCTGGCACAGCCATCCGCATCATGACCGGCGCGCCCATCCCTCCTGGGGCCGACGCCGTCGTGAAGGTGGAGGACACAGAGACCGAGGACGGGTTCGTCCACATCTTCACCCCGGTCGAACCTGGCAACTACGTTAGGCCGGCCGGCGAGGACGTTCGGCGCGGGGCCCTCGTCCTCCGTCGCGGCACCCGAATCCGCGCGCAGGAGATCGGCATGCTTGCCGCCCTCGGTGACACACAAGTTCCCGTCACTCGCAAGCCGCGAGTCGCGATTCTCGCCACCGGCGACGAACTCGTACCCATCGCAGAGTCACTCCCTCCGGGCAAGATCCGCAACACCAACAGCTACTCCAACGCTGCCCAGGTCATCAAGCACGGCGGGGAGCCAATCTTGCTTGGCATAGCCCCTGACACGGTGGCAGAGCTGACGGCCAAGATCCGGGCCGGCTTGAAACAGGATGTCGACCTGTTCCTCACCTCCGGAGGCGTCTCCGTCGGGGACTTCGACCTCGTGAAAGACGTGCTCGCCGCAGAGGGCGAGATGGATTTCTGGCGCGTCCGCATGAAGCCCGGGAAGCCGCTCGCGTTCGGACACATCCACGGTGTTCCCATCCTGGGCTTGCCGGGCAACCCGGTGTCGGTGATGGTCTCGTTCGAGATGTTCGCCCGCCCCGCGCTCCTGAAGATGCAGGGAGCCGCTGACTGGGAGCGCTCAACTGTGGACGCCACGTTGATGGACGAAATCCCCCACAAGGACGAACGCCGCCATTTCGTTCGAGTCCGTCTGGAGTGGGAAGAGGGCGAATATCACGCCTACCTCACCGGCGCCCAGGGATCGGGCATCCTGAGCTCAATGGTCAAGGCGAATGCCTTAGCCATCATCCCCGAGGACTGGAACTCAGCCCCATCGGGCGCCCGGGTGCGAGTGATCATACTCGACTGAGGTGATCGACCGAAGCGAGGCTTTGTTCTCTGTTCCCCCTGCTAGTCTACACGGCCTCCATGAATGAATACACGAAGCGGACATCCTTGAGGAATTGAAGGCGATGACCGATTCCCTCCAACCGCGTGTGCTCCCTAGGCCCCTCGACCCCGGCCATCAAATAAGCTAGCGCCTGTGGACGGAGAAAAAGCTCCCCTGCGCGGCTACGTAATCGGCTTCGCCAGCACCGCCCTCTGGTCGGCCTCTGCTGTCTTCATCAGCCACCTCAACTCCCGCTTCGGCATGCCGCCATTGGTATTGGCCTTCTGGCGCGATCTTCTCGTTACCTTCGCTGTCGCGGGAACACTTGCTTTCGTCGCCCCGCCGCTGCTCCGGCTGAGCCGCCCGAATCTCCCCTTCTTCATCCTCTATGGGTTCGTCCTGGCAATCTTCAATAGCCTCTGGACCGTCTCCGTCGCGCTCAACGGTGCAGCGGTCGCTACGGTCCTCATCTACATCTCGCCGGCTTTCACCGCCTTGATCGGCTGGCGCTGGTTCGGTGAGCAAATCACGCCGCCGAAGATCGTCGCCATCGTGCTCAGCCTCATCGGCTGCGTCTTCGCCTCCGGAGCGCATGATCGATCTGCCTGGCGGGTCAACACCGTCGGTATCCTCGTCGGCCTTGGAACCGGGCTCACCTTCACCATCTACAGCCTGCTGGGCAGAGCATCGTCCAAGAAGGGCGTCAACCCGTGGACAGCCACCCTATACACTTTTGCCTTTGGGTCTACCTTTCTGCTTCTCGCCCAGCGGCCTGACACCATACTCTGGCTCTCTCACCCGCTGGCAAGTTCTCCGACCGGCTGGCGGGAGGCGGCTCTCGGGTGGGCAACGATGCTGATGCTGGCAATTGGTCCCACCCTCGGAGGGTACGGTCTCTACACCGTCAGTCTCGTCCATCTCCCCGCCACCACAGCGAACCTCATCGTCACCCTCGAGCCCGCATTGACCGCTGGACTGGCATACGTCTTCCTTGGCGATCACCTCACGCCTCCCCAGTTCATCGGTGGACTCATAATCCTTGCCGCGGTATTCACTCTTCGAATCACCAGCCGGCAGTCTTGACCCCCGCGACGAATGCCTCAGCTCGCCACTCTATCGCCAGTCCTCGTCCTCCTCCCTGATCAGCGCCGAGAGGATGATCGAGACAACACTCACGATCAAACCGCCTAGGAAAGCAGCGCCAAAGCTATCGACCGTATACCCCACCCCAAACCAACTCTGGGCAATCCTTGATGCCAGCCAGAGCGTGAAGCCGTTGATCACCAGGACGAAGATACCCAGCGTAAGCAGGATCAACGGACAGGTGAGGAGCTTCAGGATCGGACGGACAATCGCGTTGACGAGTGCCAGGATGACGGCCATCACAGCGTACACAGTCCAGCCGTTCCCCTCCACGGTGATACCGGGGACCAGCCAAGCAGCGGCGAATAGAGCCAGACCGGTGATAACCCATCGAATCAGTATTTTCATGCTGCCCCCTCCTTTCTGAGCTTACGACGTAGCCGCGTCGCGGAAGTTGCACTCCCGCCCGTAAGTCAGCTATCTCGCTCTGTTGGAACGATGAAATGGACCGTCGTTCCCTCTCTGAACACGCTTTCCAGCCAGATCTTCCCTCCCTGCATCTCGATCAGATTGCTCGCGATGCTCAGCCCCAACCCGCTTCCAGGCAAATCGGTCGCCTGGCGGTCATCAGATCGGTAGAACTTCTCAAACACCTTCTCGAGTTCTTCAGGTCTGATGCCGATACCGTTGTCCTTGACAGCCACATGTACCAGGGTCTCTCGTCTCTCCTCCTCGAGAGCCTCGGCGACGACAGTAATCCGACCCCCGGCGGGTGTAAACTTGTGAGCATTGCTAAGCAAATTTGAGGTCACTCGCACCAACGAGTCGCAGTCGCCCCAGACAGGGGGCAGATCCTCTGATACCTCGACCCTGAGCACCTGCTCCTTCTCCTCAGTCCGCGACCGCAACGCCTCGACAGCCTCTTCGATCACGTCTTCGATATCCACGCGCCCGAGCTCCAGGCGGAGTCGTCCCGACTCGATGCGGGCCATATCGGAGAGATCAGACACCAACCCGGCAAGACGGTCAGCGTTGACGCGAATGATATCCAGGAATTCGATATGTGTGTCGTCTGCCCACCTCCTCATGAACTTCGCCAGCAGGTCAGTGTAGCCCTTGATGCACGTGATTGGCGTTCGCATCTCGTGGGAGGCCACAGACATGAACTCACTCTTGGCTTCGTTGGCAGCTTCCGCAGCTTGCTTCGCCTGTTGTAGCGCCGTCTCCGCCCGTTTTCGCTCGCTGATGTCCCGGAGAACGATGAATCGTCCGCTGAGATGTCCAAGGTGATCCATGAGCGGAGAGACTTGGACGTCGAACACTTTCTCTTCACGCGCCCCACCGACGGACATCTCCGCATGCCGCTCCTGAGCCTCCTCCAATATCTCGACCAGATGCCCGGTCTCAGAGAGAACCTCAGCCGCGTGATGCCCAATCGCTCCGGGTGCCGACTGATCAAGGATTTCCTCAGCGGCAGGATTCATATCTACTACCCGATCCTCGCTATCCAGCACGAGGATGCCGTCCTCCATATTCTCGACTACAGCATCCCGCGCCGTAGGCGTGCCGTCGAGCGACCGGAAACGGGACATTCCTAAACTCCGTCCTCCCAGGCAGGATCCTCGAAGCGCTGTATCTCGATCAGATATCCATTAGGATCGCGGAACATACAGTGGTAGATGTTGTATTCCGGATTGAAGACAGGTTCCTTCTCGAAAACGATCCCACGATCTACAAGGTAGTCGTACCAACGGTCGACCTCCTTCGTGACGATTGTCAAGATCACTCCAGAAGGATGCGCGGGCCCCTCTTCTCGTTCGCAGAACCCAAGAAAGGCATCCCGACCAACGCGGTAAATACGGCAGTCGTCCTGATCCAGCGCCAGCTGCAGGTCCATGACATCCTCATAGAACTGAGCCGTCGCTGCTAGATCCCGGGTGTAGAGGAACGTCGTATGTTGATGTATGGGTGGACGTGCCATCAATCTCGCATCTCCTTTACAGCGTCTAACTCAGTACGTACATAACGACAACCACACTCAATCCCCAGAGTGCAATCGTCGCCTGAAGGGGTCGATCGGAGAGTACAATCTCCTCCGGAGCGCCGCCCATCTCCTTGACGTGTATCAGATAGAGATAGCGAAAGATGCCGTACAGAACGAAGGGAATGGTCAGCATCATCGTCCGATTGGGGGGCAAATTGGGGGCCGAGAAAGTGTAGAGGGCGTAAGCGAGGAGCGTGGATGCTGTTACAACACTGATAACGTGATCCAGCAGCGTCAGGTTGTAGTCCTGTAGACTCTGTCGGTGTCCGCTCGCCTCTTCCCTCAATAGCACCAGCTCGTGGCGGCGCTTCCCGAACCCGATCAAGAGCGCCAGTAGAGTCATACAAACGTACAGCCACGGCGAGAAGCGCTCCGCCTCCACCAGGGGCACGCCAGCAGCCACACGCAGCAGGAAACCGCTCGCGACGATCATTACGTCGATAATGACCAGGTTCTTCAGCCAGAAGGAGTATCCAATCTGGACCATCAAGTAGCCGGTCAGTATCGCCCCCAGAACGGGGTCGAGAGCAAAACCCAGGGGCAGAGTGATCAACGGAATCACGAAGGCTGCTACCGTCGCCGCCCGCACCCCGAGTTCTCCGGCGGCCAGCGGACGATGACGCTTCTTCGGATGATTCCGGTCCTTCTCGATGTCGGCCAAGTCGTTGATGATATAGACCGTGCCGGATGTCAGACACAGCAACACGAAGCCGGCAACCGTCCGTCCCACGTACAAGGGGGTATCGAGTTTTTCGTCAAAGATCAGTGGGGCAAAGACGAAAACGTTCTTGAACCACTGCCGGGGCCGCATGGTCTTGATCAAGCCAGTGAGCACAGTCTCCCCCTACCAAGTTTGGACCTATGGACGCACCGACCGCGATGATACCAGCGAGATCTTCTCTGGGCAAGCTGCGACTTCCACCAGATTCCGCTCATCACAATCCCAATTCGTCGGCGACCCAGCCCAACGCCAGCTCCTCAAGCTTAGCTCGCGTTGGACGGCCCGTTTCATCCCACCCAACCATCTGGTAGTAAAGCGTCTTCGCAGCCGCCACTTCCTCCTGGGTGACAGCGACGCCGTCGGTCGGACCACCCTCCAGTGGGACTGTCATCTTCGCTGGCAGTGTGTCTGCTTCCGCCCCCACACCCTCCCGGGCGTTGAAGGCCCGGAGCAAATTCAAGCGACGCTCTCCTACCTTCATCAGCTCCCACAGACTGACATCCCAACCGGTCACGGCCTTAACGAGCATCACGAGCTGGTTCGAATCGTAGAGATGCCAGGACGGTCCCCAGACAAACTGACATACGGTGGCGCTATCCACCAAACTGTTCCACCGCTGCGTGTAGACTGCAAATCTGACCTTCTCCGGATTCAACACCTTCGAAGGTGGAGGATCTAGAAGATCCAGCTGGGCCATTCGCTCAGGATAGCCCCCGTACGTGGGATCGTGCTGATGTGACTGGTGGTCGGCTCCGAAGGGATTGACGGCGTAGATCAGGGCCATGCTCCGCTTCGCCTCCGGCATGTGAGCCGGGTATTCCTGGTTCTTCACCGCCACCACCAGGTCTTCACCCACCCCCAACTCCTTTGCAGCGCGCGCTGAGCCTTCCCCCAACACGCGACCGAACCCCTCCCGCTCGCCGATGAGCCTCACCATCTCAACGAGGGCATCTGCGTTGCCGAACCGAAGCTCGATCCCGCCGGTATGCTCCGGACCAATCAATTCCTGTTCGTAACAGTCCATCCCCCAGGCAATTGTCGCTCCGCAGGATATCGTGTCCATCCCATACATGTTGCAGAGCTGATTGGCATACGAGATAGCCTCCAGGTCCGAGACACCGCAGTAGGACCCCATCGTCGCCAAAGTCTCATACTCCGGCCCCCCGTATCGCGGGTCGATCTGGTAGGGACCCTCCGTCGTCTCCACGACTCGTTTGCACCGGACCACGCACGCGTAGCAGGTATCCCGCTCTTTGAGGATTGTCTCGGACATCCGACTGCCGCTGATGGCGTCAGCGCCCTCGAAGACCCCGCTCGCCCAGTTTCTTGTCGGCAACCCCCCTGTCTTGTCTTGGGCCGTGACCGTTTCTGCAGTGCCCAGCAAGCCCAGCCCGTACACGTCCGATTCCTCAAAGTGCGCCGCCCCCCACTTAGCCAGCTCTCTGACTCCTTCTGGGTCTGCCACCTCGGGACGCTTGTATCCCCGAACCGCCACCGCCTTGAGGTTCTTGGAGGCCATCACCAGTCCCATCCCGGTGCGACCGTTCGCACGATTGGCGTAGTTAATCAGGGCGCTGAAACGGACCCCTCTCTCCGCAGCCGGCCCGCACTGGATGACCTGAATGCGGTCATCGTCCAGTTCTTCACGGATCGCGTCCTCAACGTCGGCCGTGAATTCCCCCCACAGATGCGCTGCGTCCCGGAGTTCGGCCTGCCCATCCTCGACCCACAGATAGACCGGCTGGTCGGCCTTTCCCTGGATCACAATCCCGTCGAAACCGGCGAACTTGAGCTCCGCAGGCCAGAAGCCTCCGGCCTGTGAGTCGCCAACCAGGTCGGTCTCGGGCGACTTCGCAGTGGCAACCACCCGGGATTGTCCCGAAACAGAGGCGCCTACGACCACACCCGTCATCAGGCACAGCGTATTGTCCGGCCCCAGTGGATCAGCCTCTGGGGGCGTGTGCTTCAAGAGATAGTACGCACCCATTGCGCTACCTCCCACATATTTGCGATAGAACCGCTCGTCAGGCTGCTCGATCTCAATCGTCCCATTAGTCAAATCAACGTGCAAGATCTTGCCTTGATACCCGTAAGGCATGTCCCCTCCTCATTTCTCATCAACATTCGAGCCAAAGATCTGTCTGTGGGCGCGACGGTAGTCCTCGCGTTTCGTCTTGGCGTAGATTCGAGTAGTAGCTGGCGAAGCGTGGCCCAGCGCATATTGGGTCAGCGCCAGATCACCCGTCTCGCTCAGGAATTCTGTGGCGAAGTAATGACGCAGCGTGTGGGGTGTGAGATGAAAGCGTTCCAGAATCCCAGCCTGCGAGGCGAGATCAACAAACGTACTCTGCACACTGCGCGTCGATAGCGGCAGCGCCTTCCCCCCTGCCCTACGATCGTGACGTGAGAAGACTGGCAAGCTGGCCAGGGGGCGACTCTCTGTTCCGTCCTGACGCGCTCTCAGGTAGGATTGGATAGCCGCCCAGGCACGATCCGAGAAGAGCACCTCTCGATCTTTTCCACCCTTCCCGTACTTGACCATCGCGCCTTTCACCTCGTACAACAGGTGACCCCGCTCCAGCCGCACCAGTTCCCCCACTCGCATCCCAGAGCTCAACAGGGCCTCGACCATGGCTATGTCGCGCAGCCAGATCAACTTCTTCCGCCGCCTGGTCCCCTCGGCAAGGCCCTCAGGCAGATCCAGAGGCCGGTGAACTTCTTCAAGCAGCATCTCGACGATTTCTTGGGAAGGGAGCTTGTCAGGCGGAAGTTTCTCCTTATTCTTCCGGCGGCTGGCACGTGCCAGCGTCCGACGCAGTGCGTCATAGGCCGTACCATCCAGCCGGAGCTGTTCAGTTTCCACGACCAGGTAATCTAGAAAACCGGAGACAGCTGCGAAGTAGGTCGCCTTCGTCGCCTCTGATACGCGCCTTTCGTCACCGGCTGCTACCTCCTCGACCAGGTAATCATAAAGCCAGGTGATGAAGTTCGTGATGACCGCCGGCGTCAGCTTTCCTACGTCTGCTTCTTCCGGCGGCAGGTCTTGCGCGTCCAGATAAGCGCGAAGATGGTTCAGCCCGGTGGCGTACGTGTCCGAGGTCGCCACCGAGCGTGAAGCCCTCAAATAATCCAAGTACCGTTCTATAGCTTCGTCAATCGTCATGGTGTCATTGGGATCACTGGTGCCCTGCCCACAGCCTTCGTGCGTAGGATCCCCACGCGAATCAAGTCTACTGGAGCCTTTCGCGAAAGTCAAACGCGAAAGACCATCCAAGGCGGCAACGCAAGAAGAGACTGTTACGGGTTTGAGGAGAGGGTACGCTCCGCCCGCAGAGGAATCAGCGAGCACGGCCGGCTCCGGGTAGACGAAGCGAGCGATCTGACTGCACCAGAGCCGCGCAGAAACTAAGACTGCTCGAACTCTTTCAGCAGGGTGTCCGGAAGGTACTCCCCGATGGAGCTCTCTTTGACCGTCGTCAGCAGGGCCTGCGTGGGAATCATACCGCTCTCCCCAACGAAAGTCAGCAGGCTGTAGATCGCGGCATTTCGAGGACCAGCGTGGCCGCGAAAATCATGCACGCGCACGTCTGCTCCCGTCTCAGGGATCTCTAGACTCTTGTCGAGCCAGACAGTCCCCTGATTCATCGCCTCGATCCGTTCCCGGTTGTGCTCGAGCCCATCCCTTGAAGTGATGACTGCGACGTCACAGTGAGGGATGCCGTGGTATAGGATCGGATCGCGAGAGACGATCACCTCAGCAGTGGAGAAGCCGACGCCGACAGTCACCGGGTAACTTCCCTTCTTCGTCGCGTGGAGACCGGAGGCCATCGCTGCTTTGGCAAAGAGTTCCGCCGCTCGCTGCGCCCCCTCACCGGCGGATCCGCCCAGCACTAGGGACAGCCGTCCTTGGAGAGAGGTGGAAAACCGCACGTCAGTCCCTCCGATCCTATCTGGGGTTAAGAGAGAAGGACACGATTCCTCAGGCTCTAGCCGAAACACCCGGCGATCCTGTCCCCTCCATACGCCAGTCTCATAGCCCAGGCCTTCGGCCATCTCACGAAGTCTAAGCTCAGGGTTCATCTTGAGTCCGTGACTCGGACACAGCTCCAGAACCTCGACCAGTGCGAAGCCGTCAACGTCAAATGCTTCCTGGAGCTCCGAGGAGAAATCGCCCCGCCCCAGAAGACGTCGTGCATACGGTGCCCCGGCATCGTGTACCAGTTGACAAAGATTGTGATGCGGATACGGACTTCCTTCTGTGGTGATTACGGTGCGAAAGCCACATGGAGTCAGACCGCTGGGCTGCCCACCCGTCATACCGTAGAGCATGTTGTTGTGCACCACCACAGTCAGATCCAGGTTCAGGCGGGCCGCTTCTAGGAGATGCTGTAGACCGATCGTCGCTCCTCCGTCGCCGATGAATACGATCACTTCTTTCCCTTCCTGCAGACCCATGGTGATCCCACTCCCCAGCGCGACAGAGCGCCCGTGAAGCCCATGAATCGTGTGAGTGGCGAAGTTCCGATCGACGATGCCGTGACAGCCGATGTCGGTCACCAGCACAACGTCGTAAGGGTCGCGCTCCAGGGTCTCCAGAGCACGCACCGTATTCCGCGCGACCAAATGGTGCCCACATCCCTTGCAGTAGGGGAAATCCGGGGTGATTAGGAAATCGCTCACGCGGACACCTCCTCCGCGATCTGCTCCGGGGTAACCATGTGCCCGATGCCCCCCGCAATTCGCACCTGCTCCCGCTGCCGCTCCCCAAACAACATCGAGGCAAACTGCCCTTGGAGGTTCTCCTCGGCAAACACCACTCGGGGATACCGTTCCAGAATCGTGAAATAGGCATCCGGAATCGGCACGAGCGTGCGCGCCACCAGTAATGACGCCGCTATTCCCGCCTCACTAAGCATCTGAATCGCCTCTCGGGCGGCTCCGGCCGTGATCCCGTAGGTCACGATCAAGACCTTTGCTCCCTCCTTTTCCTCCAGATCGTACAGTGCCGGCGTTTTCGCCTTCACCTTCGCCGACAGACGTCGTGTGTTGGCCAGCGCCTCGTCCGTGGAATGGCGCAGGATTCCGAGACGATCGTGGGTGGAAGCCGTCAAGCGGACCTGATGACCTTCGTCACCAACGGGGAGGAATCTCGGTGCCTCTGCGTCGTCCGCCGCGTAGGGGCGGTAGGGCTCAGCACCCTCGTAGTACTCTCTCTCGATGCGCTGGATGTCGCCCAGCTTGCCCAATTCGAAGCTTCTCTCGGTCATCACCATCTCCTTGGAGGTCAGGAGGACAACCGGTGTGCGCAGTTCAACCGCCGTCCGCAAAGCCACTGGCGGTAGGCTCCAACAATCCTCGATCTCCCCGATGCAGAACGTCGGCACTGGGTACCCGCCAGATATCAAACCGTGCACAAACCGGAGATCGTCCTGAGCACCGGCGGTCGCCGTGCCCGTCGATGGCCCCAAGCGCTGGACCAGCACGATCAGCATCGGCAGTTCCATCATGTACGCCATGTTGATCGACTCCACCATCAGCGCCAGACCGGGGAACGAGGTTGCCGTCACCGGCAGTCTTCCCGTTGAAGCCAGCCCCGCCATCCATTGGAGCGCCGTGATCTCATCTGGGGCAGGCAAGATCACCGGGAAGCGCTGACTTGCATAGGAATAGACGAGGCTCGCCGGCGTGATCGGGTAGCCGACGTAAGCATCAGCACCGGCCCGTACGCAGCTCTCGGCGATGAGACGAGAACCGTCCAGTAAAGCCAAACTGCGCTGTCCCTCCGCTTCCATAGACCTCCTGATTAGTCGGCGAACTGTTCGAAATCAATCGGGTCAAAGACAAGCACGCGGTGAGCGTGGGCATCGGTCACGTAGATCGTCCCACCTTCTGATACGGCAATTCCTTGGGGAAGCTGGAAGGACTGGTTATCGGTGCCGTACTGACCAAATGAGAGCAGGTAATCACCTTCACGGTCGAAGACCAGCACTCGGTAGTACCCTGGATCGGTGACGTAGACGTGTCCTTCTCCGTCCACGGCCACGTAGGGTTTCTCTTCAGGGACACCTGAGTCCCAGCCATCGATGGCCCACTGACGCAAGAATGTCCCGTCGCTGTCAAACACTTGGATGCGTCGATTCCACGTGTCCGCAACGTAGACCTCGCCTTCCGGACCAAACGCGATGCCCACCGGCTCGTCCAGACTTCCTTCCGTCGCGCCCCCACCCCCCCATTGGAACGCGAACTCCCCGTCTTCGCGAAACACCTGGACGCGCTTGTTGCCTGTGTCCGTCACGTAGATGAGTCGATCCTCCTCCAAGCTCGTCAGAGATTTCGGTCCCACAGCGATGCCTCGCGGCCCATACATAAGGCCGTGCCCGGCTTCCCCTTCGCCGAGACTGCTCTCACCGAAAGTGCCCCAGGCAGAAACAGCGTTCCCTGCTGCGTCAAGCACCTGGACCCGATGGTTCCAGGTATCTGCCACGTAGAGGCTCCCATCGGGGGCAACAGCGGCATCCCACGGCTCGTTGAAGCCCCGAGGCTGTCCGGACTCCTCGGATCCAATCGAACGCCCTCCTATGATATCTACGAACTCGCCGCTCGCTGTGAGTTTCTGTATACGGTGATTCCCTCCATCGACGACGTATACGGAATCATCGGGACCTAGCGTGATGCCACGAGGGCTCTGGAACTCTCCCTGGCCAGATCCCTGTTGTCCAAATATGTTTGAGGCAGTCAATTCGAGGCGATTCTCGGCGTATGGGTCGACATCCTCTAGCACCTGAGGACCCAGTACACCCCGATCCCATATCTGGGCGATTGCCTCCCTCCGGACGTAAAAACGGTACTCACTCCGCAGTGGCCATTCATCAAGCGTGTGTGTCTTGCCCGTCACCTCGTCATACAGATCGTAGTCCCGGTCATACCAGATGTCCCACAGCGCAGCGCGCATCCTGGGATCGGTTAGAGCTCCCTTGATGCGCTCCCAGGTCAGCCCCTTGTAGTCTTCCATAGGCCACCAAAGGTAAGTGTAGGTGTTGGATGTGTATTCGTTCGCTGTGTACGGGGACACGTCATCCCACTGATCTCGCCCGGCAATGATCACAGGGACGTCCATCTGCTCCCGTGAAGGACTCTCACCATAGAAAACGGCGTTCGGGTAGTTGCGCAAGTACCAGTGGAATGGCCATGAGCTGTCAGCACCATAGGCTACCTCGATCAGTTCGGGCCCACCAACAACTCGGCGGGACAGTTCCTCAATCTGGCGCATCGTCTCCTTGACCGCGGGCGCAGCGTGCGCGTACACCAGGTGCTCAATTGGGTAGCTGAAGTTGATGTAATTGAAATGCCAACTGTGACGCACCGTAAGAAGCACCGGCACGAGCAGACCGACGAGCAGAAGAACTCGCAGTGTGAGGCCGAAGCCGTTCTTCCCGATAACGTAGAACAAACCAGCTCCGAACACGAGTGCGGCAAGCAGACTTCCAAGGAACTGCCCGGTTACCATCAAACTGGCCAGACTCGAGCCTTGAAACGGTCCTACCCACGCAGCGTACATCAGCGTACCCACCGCCATACCAAACGGCGGCGCCAGGAGAGCCGCCACCCAGATCCGTTCTCGCACGACTTGTCGCCAGTCAATCGCCTTGACAAAACGTCCTACCCCCCAGGCACCCAGCAGTATCATCGGTAGGGCCAGATGAACCGTCAGCCAGGGCATCTTCTCGCCCGCGTACGAGTAGATCACCCAGGCCGATCCGGTCCACCACAGGACGAAGGGCACGAACAGGTTCTGCGAGTCAAGCTTGGCTGGCCGTGTGTACGAACGCGAATCTCGCCTGGCTCGGACTGCCGATCGCACGGCCAGGTAACTACCCGTCACGATGGTTAACAGCAGCGGCAGGTACTCGTATAGTGGGACGACGATCCCGTAGTAGTACCAGGGCTGCCCGCCCCTCTTCACTTCCTGTTGTGCCAGCCAGTACCCCATCGAGCCAACGAACCCGCTGGCGATACCACTCCCGTTCGTGAACACCGTCGTGAAGAGAATGATGCTGATGGCGTAGTGAATCGCTGCCGCGATGCTCCAACGGCGCCAGTTCCATACGAGGCCAATAGCCGCGGATACAGCGAACACGATCGCCAGAATCGCCCCTGAATAGTAGATAGTCGGCGTCGTGTAATCAACTGGATCGAGTCCAACCACGGCGATCGGAATAGGCGACAGGAATGGGAGACAAAGGGTTCCCAGCAGAATAATCAGATCAAAGACTGGATAGTCCCGCAGGTCTTGCCATGTCCCGATAAGGAGCGTCACCAAACCGCCCACCAGAGCCGCGGCCGCGACCGCCCCCCCCACCAGAGCCCATGCCGGGAGCCCGCTCTGGGTCTCCTCTCCTGAGCCCCCTTGCGAGAGTATCCCGATGCTCAAGATCAGGACGCCTAGCGCGATTCCAATCAGGGCGGCACCCACTGCCTGCTTCAGCCTTTCTCTGTCCCCCCAATCTCGCCGCAAGGCTTGCCAGATGAAAACGCCCACCAGGAAGAAGCCAAAGATTGCGTTATAGATGAATGCAACTTCTTTTGTGGCGAACATCAAGGAAACCCCGGCCGCCATTACGTAGAGCCACCGATCCCGCCCATCGCGTAGGTACGAGAATATGGCGAAGAACACGATGAGCGCCCAGAGAATGACCGGAATGTCGTGGCGAATGTAGCGTGAATAATAGGCAATCGAGGGTGAGATCAGGAGGAGAAACGACGCGATCAACGCCCCGCCCCGCCCTATCCAGCGTCGCACCAGATAGGGAAAGGCCACGACAGCGACGCCGATCAGCGCCACGGCGAGGCGCGCGGTGAAGTCATTATCCCCGAACAAGAAATACGATAGTGCCGTGGCATGGAAGAGGAACGGGCCATGCATCAGTGGCGTATGCTGAAACCCTTGACCGACGTATAGGTTCCACGAGTATTTCGTGTGCAGACTCTCATCGTGGCTCTGCACCCGGACGCCGAGGCCCCACAGACGCGTGGCAAGGGCCACGACAATCAACGCCCCGTAGAGCGCTTTTTCCCAATTCAGCACCGTCCAGCGTGCAACTGGGCGATCCAACCACTCTTCAAACACTGACCTCACGGCTCTCCCTTCCTCCCTCAGACAATAGACAGTTTCGCGTAGACTGATCCCGCCATTCAAGTCAAACACGCGGGCAAATTCGGAATTCAGTAGCTCGCCTCAATCGCTACACGAATAAACCGTCGCCCCGACTTACGTCTCCCGATCCCCAAGTGGAGCCTGGCGCCACAGAGTTGCTTCCCAGTCCGCTTCGGGCAAAGCGGGACCGTCACGGAACAGGAACCAGTCGAAAGCAATGCTGCACCCGGGTTCCCAGAAGCGACAGGTCATAGAACTCAACTCCCACTGTCGGCGCAGGCTAAAATCTTGTCCTAGATACCCCGTCGTGAGGGGGTCAGGGTCCACCGCCGCACGTTCGTGAATCGTCACCACGGTTGGTCCCATCTCCTCCAGCTCCAGCTCGCCTAATCGCTCCACGCGTCGAGCCATCTCAAAATCACGAAAATACCAGACCAAGATCGATTCCGACGGCGCCTCGTAAACGAATTCGAGCGTCGATGGCATACCTGTCTGTTCCCACGACAGAGCCCGTAGCGTACTCACCAGATCACGTACATTTGCCGCCGTCGGCTGATGTACCAACACCTCCCGGGGATCGTTGGGACGCCTATAGGCAACGCCCCACGCTGCAGACACCATCAGGGCCATCAGGGCCGCGCCTGTTGCTGCCCCAGCAGTCCGCACCGTCCCCCCGAGCCCAAGAACGAAGCCGAAGCTCAGTCCCAGGAAGACCTGCAGCCCGACCACAACGGCGACAATCGCCAGATCTGCTACATCGCCATACGCCGCATATCGCGCCAGCATCAGGTAGGCTTGAATCCACAGAACCAGCACCAGAAAACCGTAAGCCGCGCGCATTCTAGCCCTGGCAGACCAGTGCCCATGGGCAATCGCCCGAACAGCCAGCCCAAACAGCATCGCCAAAGGCAGCACTACCCAGATCAGGTCCGTTGGTGTTCGTCCCGGCATGACCACAAGCAACAGGATCCCCAGACCGGCCCAGAGCCCGAGGACTGTAGCCCAGTATTGTTCGCGTCGCACGGCCCACATCAGTCCGCCTAGACCAAGTACCACTCCCGCTGACTCGTAGACTGCCAGCATGATCAGAGGGGAGGCGGTCTGGACCTCGGCCGCCTCGAAGCGTCCCAACCAGTCGACTATGACACTGCCCACGGCGCCAACACCAGATACATTCCACCCCAGACCGGTGGAGAACGCCGCCGCGAACAGTGCGATGATGAGGAAGAACTGCGATGCGTGCGGCTTCAGTCGCGCGATCTGGCGTGCCGCGCGCGAGGCGTGGCGCTCAGATCCCAGTTGCGAAACTCCAACCCACGCCAGGGCTAACGGGAGCAGCAGTCCATAGACCGTTGATCCCGCCGATACGGCAACAGCAAGGCCAGCGCCAGCCAACAGCAGGCAACCACGCTTCTCCGTCCGCAAGTACTGACTTAACGCTCCCACAAACACCATCACACCTGCCGCTGCCATCGCTGTCCCGTCAAGCTGGCGAGATGCCAGCAACACCGTGGGTGAAACAGCCAGGTACAAGCCGCTCGCAAGGGCGCCCACGCGGCCCAGGTGTCGTCTCAGAAGCACCGGCGTTAGCACCAGTGCCGAGCCGAACAAGGCAGGCCAGAGTCGAGCCAGCGCATCGTTGGCGCCAACCAGCACAAAGAGCAAGCTGTTTGCGGTGAATAGCAGGGGCTCATAGCCGGCAGCCGGCATGCCCTGACCAGTAGCAGCCAGCCATGCAAGGGCCGCCCTTCGTGCCTCGCCAGCGCTGAGAGGAGCTGTCCCCAGTTGCGCCAGTCTCATCGCCAGCGCAACGCCGACGATGACAATCCAGGCGACAACCTCGTGACTCTCTCGTCTCTTCCCCTCGAGCCCCTGTTCTGAATGTCGTTCATCATCCATAGCGCTTGGCAAGTGCCGTCCTATTGAATAAACCCCGAATACAACGTCGTTCAACCGTCCGGCGTAGGCGGTGTCGGAATCGGCACGAAGGGCAGCGATACCATCGTCCCCTCGCGGGTCCTATCCGAGGCCGCTCCCCTCCCCCCAGCTGAACGCGGACGCGTGCTGGTCACCGGACTCTCAACCGAGACAGGCGCAGGGACAGTCACCACCCCCGAGGCTGGCTCTACCTGTGCGTGGGCTTCTCCACCGAGGACGAAACGGACCCCAAGCATCAAACATACAACCAGCGCCGCCCCAGCGGCCACCAGTCGCTCCCTACCCCTGCTCCGCCGCTCAGCGCGTCCGAGCTCTGCGCGCACCCCGCGCCAGTTCGGATCCGGTATAGGCACAGCGTCTGCCTCTGCCTCCAGAAGGGCGGTAATCTCACCTTCCACCCAGCCGTAGTCCGCGAGGATGCGGCGGCAACGAGAGCACCGCTGGAGGTGACGCGCCACTTCTTCTCTACTCTCTAACTCGCTGAATCGAGCGAGCTCGATCTCAAGTGGATGGCTCTCCGTCATCCTACCTCCGCCGGACACGCAGCGCCGCCTTCCGGGAGCGAACGCTCCTCTGGAGCGGTCAGCAGCTTCCGCAGCTGCGCCTTCCCGTGAACGACCCTCGACCGAGCAGCAGCACTCGAACAACCAAGGATTTCTGCTATCTCCGCGTACGGCAACCCTTCGTAGTAGCGCAGAATCAGCGCGTCCTTAGCTCCCTTGCTAACCTGCTGAATCGCTTTCCACACCCTGCGGCGCGTGTCCAACCTGTCTAGTGCAGCCGCGGGATCGCTCCCCTTCCCCGTTTCGGAGGGTGTCTGACCGACCGCCACCAGAGCCTCCAGTGAGATCCGTGGAAGTTGCTTTCGCCGTCGCTTGTTCCGGCATCGACTTACCAGGATAACACGCAGCCAAGTCCAGAACGCCGCTCGGCCGGGATCATATTGCTCAACGTTACGAAACGCGTAAACAAACGTATCCTGCACCACTTCCTCGGCGTCGAGCGTATCCTGCAGCAACAGGTACGCCAACCGAAACGCACGCGCGTGGTACGCGTCGTAGAGACTACGCAGAGCTGTCTCATCACCCTCCACGGCACCAGCAATGTCGGCCGCCTCCGATCGGTTCTCTGTCATTGTTCTATCTATATATACACGACCAGACCGCGCTTTGTGAGATTCGAAGTCGATCGATCGGGAAGAGGGCGAAAACCTGCCTAACCCAATACCTCGTAGATGTTGACTCCCCGGGCCTCGTAGACCAGCCGCAGGAGTCCCTGCTCGACCATTCGGTCGAACTTGACCAGAGCTTGTGCATCGTAGTAGGCACGCTCGTACTCACCGACATAGATATAGCGCACCCCATACTGTTCTAGAATCTCCTGCGCCCGGGAGATATCGGCTGTGTTATAGCACTCGTTAACGTCCTCACGCCGCCAGTTCACCAACTCCCCATCGACGCCCACTCGCTGCTGCGCTTGATGATGCCGCCATCCAACGACCGCCGGCAGACCTGTATACACCGATACCCGGTTGCCCCACAGATACTCGCGCCACCCGAGTCCCTCGAGAATCGGGGGCGAGCCCTCGATATTCTCCTGCATCCAGCGAATGGCGTAGTAGTCGCCCGCCAGAGAGATCGGTCGGGCGTCACCTTGGGGGCCTCCCACCACCTCGGCGTGGCGCATGAAGGCCATCCCATCCAACGTGTTGTCCGCCTCAGGCGCCATCCGGTCGACCGCGCGAGCGCGAATACCGAACGGGAGAAACAGCGCCCCTCCCAGCATAAGAAGTCCCATCGCAATCCACCAGATCCGACGTGCCTCCAGCCTCCACTCCTTTGCCCGTTTCCAGATCCATGCCAGACTGACCGCCGCGGCGAGGGCCAAGAGGATCCAGACCTGGAGATAGAACTTAAAAACGGTGTTCATGCGGCCGATATCTCCCTCGAGCACGATCACCTCAACGGCCAGGGAGAGCGCCATTGCCGTACCGACCATGAGCCACACAAAACGACCGCCCCCTCTCGGATCCCTCGCCCGTGGCTCACCAGCCACGAGAAACAACAGCGCCGCAAGCAAACCGACCGGCACCGCCACCAGGGCCACCGCATACTTCAGCCGCACTAGGAGCACCGTCAGGGCTAACGCTCCGGCAATTACGAGACCGATGGCCAACCGGGATACCGCCCCACGCCGCACCCGCTCGACCGTCTCCATCACTCCGCGCGTCACGACCGGAAGCAGGAGCATAGCGTGGATCCAGAGATAGAACTTGATTGGCGTGGTCTGTCCTTCCCACAGATGAAACGAGGTATAGCCAGAGACGTAATGGTGAATAAACGGCAGGTAGAGCAGCATAGTCAAACCGACGAGCACCCCGGCGCGCCATGCAAGGGGGAAGACCCACGATACCAAGGATTCAAGATCCAAAGAAATCCGTCGGTGTCCTTCTGGCAGCGACTCCCGCTCGGCAGCCTCACCCGCCCCTCCGCTCTTCATCTCATCCCGGTGTCTCCACCGCCAGCCCCCAAGAAAAAGTCCGACTATTCCCAGCACCAGATACGTGGGATAGTCCCAGGTGTTCGTAGGCCGGAGTGCACCGATGGCCAGCCCACCCATCAGGATGCTACTCCATGCCGGGCCTGATACCGTTGCCCAGTTAATCGCGAGGCTAAGGGCGAAGAGCGTCAAAGGAAAAGCAATCATGTGGGCGTGCAAGTCCCCGTAAAGGAACGTAAAGGCCGGGAATTCCGCGATGGGATTTCCTGCCTCGGACGGGATAATGCGCGTCGGGTGCCAGTACCATGCCTCCGGCCGCACCGAGATCGCTGCTCCCCGCGCAAGGACTTGCCACAAACCGCGCAAGAACGCAATGCTATTCGATAGCCCAGGGATCGCGATCGCCCCTGTGCTACTACCTAGGGCGATCAACTTGTCCACAAGCAGGTGAACAACCCCTAGGTTCCCGAGCAGGATAGTGAATATCACCGCAGCGACGGCGGCAAATAGAGTGCGGCGTCGATCTCCACCGGAGAGATTGTAGGCAACGGAGAACGCACCTACTCCTGTCAGCGCGCAGATCAAGGGCACCGCCAGATTGTAGGCCACAGCCGGCACCGTGCCGATGAGCTTGATCAGCGTGCCGACAATGACGAAGCCAAAATAGTAATAGTTGATCCAAGTCCCGGAGAGCCACGGATTGTAGGGCGGAAACCAGGTCGATTTCATCACCGCGTTGAGGTAGGCGAAATCCATAGGCTTCTCGCCTCCCATGATTGGATGCCAGAGATCGGGGTGCAGCATCCGCACCCCGATCCAACCGACGAATACGAGCGTGAAGACCCCTTCGGCCAACAGTAACGTACGCCCCCGGCGTCGGATGAACCGCCGCAGATCATCCCACCGCATCCAGCCCACACCGCCTCCGATAAGGGCGACCACAGCAACCATCCGCACAATTGTCGCCCGCGTATTGGGAAACAAGCGGACGCTGGCCGCCAACCAGGTCAGGTAAGCCACGAGCAGTAGACCAAACAGACGCGACAATCCGTATCCGCGGTCGCGAAGTCCCGGCAGAGCGACAAACAGGAGCGGAAACGTCAGCCATCCCAGCGCCGTCACCACCGCCCACCACGCCGCCACGCTGAGCCCCGGATACTGGTTAACCAAGCTATCCCGATTGAACATCTCGGACCATGTCCCACCGCCCTGCTGGTCAATCCAGGTTTCCCTGTCGAATCTGAGCAAATCGGGAGCCCGGGTGGCCTCTCTAGGGGTGCGACCGTGCTGCGCCCGTTCTAGGTCAATCTCGCCCAATACGCCTTCCACCAACGCCCTCGAGTAGGCCTCCGTCTTTCCAAAAACCAGCACGCGCGGGTGGTCGTAGACGCTGAATGCCTCCTCCGCCGGCGGGAGCTTGACCTCGATCGGCCTCCTCTGACTCTCATACTCCGCCTCCATGAGCTCAAAGGGATTCTCCTGGTCAGGGAAGACAAACGGGCCCAGGGCCGGGTATGACGTGAAGTCAGCCTCAAGCTCGAAGCCCAACTCGCCAGCGAAGAGCGCCCGATAGTACTCGGTTGTCAACGGATACCTGGCCGGCAATCGAGGGATCGAACTGTATAATCTATTGCTCGCCAGGAAGACGTAGTCGGTCTGATCGAGCCATTCATACAGTCGCGCTCGTTTCTCAGGCGTGTCCTCGTTGTAGTTCTCCATCTCGATCCCGTTGTACACACCACCAAACGGGTTGTGACCGTCGATGCGCAGGGGGAGACCCCAGTCCCAGTGCTCGTTGGCTACCGTGACCCCCGTGGGTACGTGTTCGTAGATCCAGCGCGACGCTGCTACGCGCGGGTGAGGCCGCGTGTAGATCGAGAAGAAGGCAAGGCCCCAGAATGCCGCACCAAGCACAACGATACTCGAAAGGCCAATCCCGATTCTTCGCCACCACTGCGAAGCGGACCGCGCCATCCGAACCAGCCAGTATGCGGCGAACAGCAGGAGGATCGGATATAGCGGCAGAAAGTAACGCATCGTCTTAACCCAACGGGTGGCGTAGTATAGGAACATGACGGTGACCCAGCTCCATAAGACGAATTGCCTCTGGCCCCGCCGGATTCCCCTGATCAGCTCAAACCCAACAACTCCCCATCCAATCCATGCAGCGAGACCAAGTGGCAGCCCCATGCCCCACACCACAATGTTCAACCATGGGAACACAATGGCCGCTCGATTGGCCCACTGGCGCCCGGAGGGCAGGTCGACGTCGCCGGCTTGCTCAGCCCGGATCTCGCCCAGCCGCCCGAACCATTCAGCACTTGGTCGCATACCGAAAAACCCGGGGCCCTCAAATGCGTAGGGCTGCGCGACGCGAAAAGCGATCAGAGACAATACCCCGGCCAGGCACAAGCCCAGACACACAGACCAGAAGCGGGATCTTTCCTCTTCCCGCTGCGGCGCGTAACCTGCGAGACGATAGATCCCAGCGAGTGCGACCAGTAGCGCCGCCGTAGCCGAGCTGACCTTAGAAGCAGCCGCCAGACCGACGCCGAGACCGGCCAAAGCGAAGTCCCCCCATCTTCCCGTCTCCCCCGCCCGCACGGAGAAATACGCCACTACCATCGTGAGGAAGCAAGCTGGACCATCAACCGTGAAGAAATGTGCCTGCTGAATCAAGAAGGCAGTCACAGTTCCAAGCCCCGCAGCAAGCAACCCGGTTGCGTCTCCGTACAGCCGTCTTCCGATCAGGTAGATCAGAATGAGCGTACCAAGATCCGCCAACGCCGCGAGCGTGCGTCCTACAACGGCGCTGTAGACGCCTGTGAAGCTGCCAGGCGAACAGTCCTGAATCGCAGGGCCGACCAATAGGGAAGCCACGCGTCGGCTCAAGAGTGCTGCCGAGTCGCTGCAGGCCGTATCCAGCCACTCAGCCGTAGCGCGAGTGACGAAGAGAGGCAGTGTGCCGTAGCTATACCGTCGCCCTTCAACGTTTCGCACGTTGAGTGGTGACCTGTGGGTGTCGAAATAGAGCGAGAGATCGTCCGGCCAGCTAATGAGAGACAGCGTGTTGCGCATATGTCCTTCATCTGGGTGGATGTACTGACCTTCATCCCAGTTGAGACCACTGAACCGAAGGTAGCTCGCGGCAAGCACTATGACCACCAGCATCGCCAGCGCCCAGAATCGGAAGGCCCGGCGAGGCTGGCGCCCTACCTTTTCGACGTCAGTCTGCATACCGTCTACCACTTCCTACCACCGATTCACCTTGCACTTCGTCGGACAGTCTTCTCCTCGCCGCCCGATCAGGCGACTATGTGAGGGTTCTACCGAGCTCGTCAGCGCACGTTGGCGATGACCCGAGCTGGATGGGGTGGCTATCCTTCTTCTTCCAATAGGCGTTCGAAGAGCTTCTCGTACCCGTGCGCTGTCCGCTCGGTGGACCACCGCCCCTCGATCTCCCCTGTGGGTCGCACGTAGTCCTCTCTGTTTCGGACAACTCGAAGGATCGCCTCCGCCAGCGCTTCACTGTCGCCAATCGGCACGACCTCGCCCATCCCAGACTGTTCCACTGGCTGCCGTACACCGGGCAGGTTACTGGCAATCGAGGGAGTGCCGCACAACATCGCCTCGACCTGCACCAGACCGAAGGACTCCGTGGAGTTGAGGCTGGGAACGACAATCACGTCCAGGTTCGGGTAGAACGCGGCCATCTGCACAGGTCTCAAGACGCCTAAGAAGGTCCAGTGATCCTCGTATTCCTGGAAGAGGGGCGCCAGGCGCTGGGCATAGGCTTCCTCACCCATGACATCTCGATACTGCCCGGCAAAGAGGACCCGGGCCTTCGGATACTCTTCCAGGATACGCGGCAGTGCTTTCAGAAGCACCTCCACGCCCTTTTCAGCTGCCAGCCGTGCCGCCATACCAATCACCGGCCCATCTTCGTCCAGATTCTCCATCTTTCGGAAGGCGGCCACCGCTCCCTTCCCGATCTCTGGCACCTCCACCGGTGGGGGAATTACCTCGATCTTTTCACTGAACCTCTGCAGGAAAGGAGAGTTCGTAGCAAAATCCTCTGTGTAAGCCACCACCCGATCCGTCAGATGGCCAGCCAGTCGATTCATCACGTGCACGACTCGGTTTACAACTCGGTTGAACACACCAGGTGGGAGCTTCAGGTCACAGTGGTATGTCAGCGTCGTCGGCTTTCCAAACAAGCGCCCGCGCGCCGCCACGCCAGCCGCATCGAATTGCGGCAGGTGCAGGGAAACGACGTCGTGCTCTAGGACCAGCCGGGTGGCCCATAACCCAAACGTGGGCATAATGACCCCTTTGCTGATACGAAAGAACACAGGCACACGCACCACCCGTACCCCATCTTCCATCGTATCAACGGGATGGGACCGCGGCACGTGGGTGTGGGACGTCATCACGGTCACGTCATGTCCGCGCGCGACGAGCCCCTTGGCCAGTCGCTCAGCGTAGATCGTGAGCCCGCTCGTGTGGGGTCGATAGTAGGTCAGGACGATCAGTACCTTCATAGAATGCCTCTGGCTAGATCCTCGACTGTCTGCCAATCCCTATCCGAAAAGATGCTTGTTGGCGACTACCCATTCATACAGCTGCCGCACGCCACGCTCCACACCCACCTCAGGTCGCCACCCCAAATCCCTCTGCGCCTTCCGGATGTCGGACACGTAGACAAGCTGATCCCCTGGACGCCAGTCCTCGTACGACACGTCTATCTGACGTTCGATCAGCTTCTCCAGCAGCGGACCGAACTCCTTCCATATGGACATCGTCCGGTCCGGGCCACCGCCCACGTTGTAGACTTGACCAGCCGCTACCTCGATCCGTTCGATCGCCGCATCGTACACGTCCAGTAGGTCGTCCACATACAGTACATCCCGTACCTGCTTGCCGTCGCCGTAAACCGTGATCGGGTTTCCGGTAACCGCTGCAATAACGAACCAGGCTACCCAACCCTGGTCCTCCACGCCCATCTGCCGCGGACCATAGATACAGGACTGGCGGAAGACAACTGTTGGCAGACCATAGATGCGCGAGTAATCCCGGACGTACTGGTCGCCGGCCCCCTTGGAGCATCCGTAGGGCGAGTGAAAATCCAGGGGAGAAGTCTCGGGGATCCCTCTCGGCCGATCCTTGTAGTCATAGCGAGTCTCCTTCTCGACGACGTCTACATCCTCCATACCCCCGTATACCTTGTTGGTGGACGAGTAGAGCACAATCGGTTCAGTGCCCACATGCCTTGCGGCCTCTAGGACGTTGAAGGTTCCCAGCGCGTTCTGGTCAAAGTCCGATCGAGGGTCCTTCACAGAGGTTGTTACCGCCGTCTGGCCCGCCAGGTGCACGATGACGTCAACTCCTTCCACCGCTCCCTGCAGAGCCACCGCGTCGCGCACGTCAGCGACCGCCAGCTGGAAAGAACCGGCCCCATGCTTCGCGCGAAGCCACGCTAGGTTGGCCTCTGCTCCCGGTCGTGAGAGATTGTCGTAGGCGACTACCTGGTCCCCGCGGGCTAGCAGTCGGTCCACGTAATTCGAGCCGATGAAGCCGGCTGCGCCGGTCACGAGATATGTAGACACTACCCCATTCACTCCTTTGCCACTGTAGCCGTGGCATCAGCGCGGAGCTGCGCGAAAGAAACATTCTGTTGCAGAAGACCAACTAGACCAAGCATGCACATAATCACATACTGGAACGTATGCGCGGCAAACGCCACCACGACCGCCGTCTCCGCTGCGACACCGAACGGGAGCTGCAGCGCATACCGGGCGACTGAATGAAACACCCCCATTGCTCCCGGCGCCGACGGCAGCGCCATCCCGAGCCCTGTCGCGGCAGTAAGGAAACTCGCCTCAACAACCTTCGGCTGCTCGATGAAGGCCCCAAGAATTGCTAGGTAGTGCCCCACCGTGAGAACCCACGTCGTGATCGACCACGCGATCAGACCAGCTGCCTGTCGCGGAGAACGGAGTGCTTCCAACCCCTCCACCAGGCCGTCGAACCACTCCAACCATCGATCGTTCTCAATCGAAGGCAGTCGACCCAGCCCCCATCGCAACACGCGTCGGCCCAATTCGGGACGGAGGGCCAGCCAGACAAGGGCCACGATAACAATCAGACCGACACCCCCACCCAGGAGGCCAGCCTGACGAGTCCAATCAGCTTCGTCGACGAACGGCACAGTTACAGCCAGAAGCAGTACCACCGTCAGCATATCGAGCACGCGCTCAACCACAACCGTGGAGAGCGCCGTGCTGAGCTTGACCTTGCCATCGAAGCTAACGGCCACCGCCCTCGCTGGATCGCCTAGCCGAAACGGCAGCACGTTGCTGATCAGGTAACCAATGTTGATGAGGGAGAACGCGTCGACTAGGCCAACGCGCCCCCTCAGGAGGATCCGCCATCGAGATGCCCGGGCGAGCAAATAACCCAGAATGGCCACCCCAGCCGGGAGAAAGTAGCGCCAATCCCCGCGCCCCAATGCTTCGCCAGCACGCCGCCATTCAACACCGGCAAAGGCCAGAGCGAGGCAGAGCAGACTGATCAGAGCTCCAAGCAAGAGATTCCACTTACGCACGGCTCGAAATTATACCATCAGGGCCCACCGCTCGCAATGACTCGTCGCCCCATCTTCAAAGATCCCTTGCGGCCATTCATAGCCTCGCACCAACCGACAAATGCCGACGCACGTTGCTGCTTCACACGATCAGACCGCTCCCGCAATATCCCAAGTGTGCGCTATTTCCCAAAAGATATCCCAAATGTACCCCATTGACAATTCAGTTCCTTCATGGTATCATATCGCCACCTCAAATGCAGAAAAGCGATAACCGCACGGTAACAATGCTGGGGTGACTCACCATGAGGGAACGAGGACTAATTGCTACACGAAACAAATGCCACACCCTTTGGTGTGCTGATGACACCGATGCTTCGACGCCATCGCTGGCCTGCCCGATGACCTATACTTGTTCCGTAGAAAAAATGTGCCCCCAGAAAAACAATATCCCCTCTCCGACCCGGACCACCGGTACTCCTTCTGCCTACTCGGGCCTCGGCGGCATCCCGATCAGGGCCGAAATCCTTTCCCGTCTTTCATACTCCGAACGCCCCAGCCCAACCCGAGAGCCCCGACGTGTCCCTCCAGTCCCCGTTCTCCCCCCTCGGTTGCTCACCCCTCCAGTGATGCTACAATGCCTCCCTTATGTACACGACAACCAGAACATCATCACGAAGGAGGGTTCCAGTGAAGATACTGATCGCAGCCGACATGGAGGGCATCGCCGGGGTCGTGACCTGGGAGCACGTCGACCCCGACAGCAAGGAGTATCCCCGCTTCCGCAAGCTGATGACGGCCGAGGTCAACGCTGCCGTCCGCGGCGCTTGCCAGGGCGGCGCCGAGACAGTGATCGTCGCCGACGGCCACGCCTTTGGACGCAACGTCCTCGTCGAGGAGATCGATCCGCGGGCCCGGCTCCACACCGGGTCACCCAACCCCCACGGCATGGTCGCCGGGGCCGCCGCCGACGTCGACGGGGCCATCTTCATCGGCTACCACGCCCGGGCGGGGACGGAGAACGCCATCCTCGACCACACCTGGTCGAGCAAGCTGGTGACGAACCTGTGGCTCAACGACCTCCTGGTCGGGGAGACCGGCCTCAACGCCGCCTTGTGTGGCCATTTCGACGTGCCCGTGCTGATGGTCGCCGGCGATCAGGCCGTCTGCCGGGAAGCGACGAACCTGCTGGGCAATATCGAGACGGTGGAGGTCAAGCAAGCGACAGGGAGGATGGCGGCCCACTGTCTGGCGCCAGAGGTCGCCCAGGAGAAGATCCGCGAGGCCACCACCCGGGCGGTCTTGCGCCTCCAGGATGAGGACGCGCCGGAACCGTTGCGCATCTCGACGCCTGTGACCCTCACCATCGAGCTCCATAAATCGGATATGGCCGAAAAGGCCGCTTTCCTGCCGGGTGCGCGGCGGGAGGAGCGCCGCGTCGCGTTTACGGCCGAGGATATGATGGAGGCGTTCCAGGCGATGCGGTCGATGCTGGCGCTGGCGGACTAGGGCCCCGCGTTCATCCCCTCCCGGACCGCTAGCCCGTCCTGGAGCAAGTCGCGGGCAACGCCGTCCGGCCGGGTGCGGACCGTCGCGAAGACACCGTCGTCGCCCGCCACCAATCGTGCCGCCACACCATTGACGGTGATCGCGCCGCCTCCGTCACCAGGGCCGGAACCCGCAGCGACGTAGCCGCCAGGCTACCCCGCTGCCCAGATCGCCTCCCCCTTTTTGCCACCACACGGATGGCCAAGTCAGGTGAGATCTAGGGCGTCCGCCGGCTCACGACTCAGATCCTCCCATCTTCGCCTCGCCCAGCCGCTGGGCAGCGATGATCTCCGCAATGATGCTCACGGCGATCTCCCGCGGCGTCTCGGCACCGATGTCGAGCCCGATCGGGCTGTGGGCCCGCGTCAGCACGTCCTCGGGGACCCCCGCCTCTCGCGCTCGCTCAAAGGTGTGCATCGTGCGGCGCCGGCTCCCGATGAGACCCACGTAGGCAAACGGGCAGTCTGCCAGGACCTCCAGCACCTTCTCGTCCAGCGAATGATGGGGCGTCACCATCACCACGTAGGTGTGCTCGTCCGGGCCGAAGTCCTGCACCTCCTCCGCCAGGTCTCCAGCTAGGAGCGTCCCCGCCCAGGGGAAGCGCTCGGCCGTCACCAGCTCGGGTCGCTCATCCAGCACGGCGATGCGGTATCCCAGGTAATCCGCCAGCTCCGCGACCGCCTGCCCCACGTGACCGGCGCCGATGACCAGCACGTGCGGCCGTGGAACGAGGGGCTCGACGAAGATGCGCATGCCCGCGCCGCAGATGTCCGATGCGCCCGGCTCCTCGTCTACCGGACGGTAGTCGAGCTCCCGGGCCTCTCCCGCGGCGATCGCGTCCTTCGCGTCCTCGATCACCCGGGACTCCACGTCGCCGCCGCCGACGGTGCCCAACGTGCGCCCGTCGGCGTAGACGAGCATCTTCGTCGACACGCCGCGCGGCGTCGAACCCCGCGCTTCGATTACCGTGGCCAGAGCTGCGGGCTCCCCGCGACGGAGAGCGTCCAGGGCCGCTTCGTAGACGAGCTCGGACTCTTCAAACATAGGGCCTCCTGGGAGTAGGCCAAATAGGCTAACAGAACCGGGGTCTCAATGGACCCGGCTTCAGGTCAAGACCGGGGATTTGACAATCCCCCGCGAGCGAATCATCGGCCGCTTAGTCCTGCTGCCCCTCCAATGCCTCCAGCACCTTCTCCGGCGTGATCGGGAGGCTGGGCACGCGCACGCCAATGGCGTCCGCCACCGCGTTGGCGACGGCTGGGGCGGCGGGGGTCAGCGACGGTTCTCCGATACCCTTGGCGCCCAACGGTCCCACACCCGTTCCCGACTCCAAGATGATGGCCTTCGTCGTCGGAAGGTCCTTCGCCGTGGGGATCAGGTACTCGGACAGGGAGGGGGTCTGCATCATACCGTCGTCCACCCTCACCTCCTCCATCAAGGCCCATCCGATGCCCTGCGCGCTGCCTCCCTGAATCTGCCCCTCGACCGCGACCGGGTTGATGGCACGCCCCACATCGTGGCACCCCACACTCTTCAGCACGGTGACCTCCCCCGTCTCTGTGTCCACCGCCACCTCAACGGCATGGGCACTGAACGTGAAGTCGGGGAAGAGGTCCCCATGCAGATTGTCGGGATCGAGTTGATCGGTGAAAGGCGCTGTGAACAGGGCCAGATGCTGCAGCTGCATCCCGTCGGCGGCGCAAATCTTCGCCAGATCGGCCAACGGCAGGCGCCTGTCGGGGTCATCGACCACGAAAGCGGCGCGTTCCGCCAGATCGACCGCCTCAGGATCGACTCCGAAGTGGTCAGCCGCGCGCTCGACCAGCACCTCGCGCACCAAGCGCGAGGCCTTCAATGTGGCGTTGCCGGACATATAGAGCTGCCGCGTGGCCGTCGTGGTGCCGGCCAACGGCGTCAGTGCGGAATCCGAGTGGTAGACGGTCACGTCCTCCAGCGGAACGCCGAGCACCTCCGCCGCGATCTGACAGAGGCTGTTCGCCTGTCCCGCACCGACGTCAGGGACGCCGCAGCGGACCACTACCGTCCCATCCTGCTCGATACCCACCCAGGAGCGCGACGTGTCGTGGAACCACATTATGCGCCCGTAACTCTGCATCGTGGTCGCGAAACCCCGACCTATCCTCACCGGACCATCGTCGGGGGTCCTGTCGCCCAGCGCCGCCAGGGCCCGCGTGGCTTCTTCCTCCAGCCACACGGCGCTCTCGATCTCCTGACCGATGGCGTTACGGTCGCCCGTCTCCAGGTAGTTCACCTTGCGAAACTCCAGCGGATCCATGTCGAGCGCCTTCGCCACCTCATCCATCTGTTGCTCGTACGCCACGGCGGCCTGCGCTGCCCCAAACCCGCGGAACGCACTGGTGAACGGGTTGTTCGTGGCCACAGCTTTGGTGTCGACCTTCAAGTTATCCACCCGGTAAGGGCCGCAGGCGGTGACCGTCGCGTAGAGAGAGACATAGGGGCTGAGGTAAGGATACGCTCCGGCATTCGCCACCATCTCGATCTCGGCGGCCGTGATGTGCCCGTCCTCCCGGACACCGGTGCGGTGGGTGATGATAAAGGGATGGCGCTTCGAGTGGGCCAGGATCGACTCCTCGCGCGTGTACACCAGCTTGATAGGCTTCCGTGTGGCTTTGGTCAGCAGTGCCAGGAAGATCTCAACGGTGATATCCTCCTTTCCCCCAAAGCCTCCCCCAAGCATCGTCCCTTGGACGTGCACTTTGTTGTGCGGCACTCCCACGGATTCGGCGATACTCCGAAAATGCTCAACGACCTGGGTACAGACGCGGATGTTGATCACGTCCTGGTCGTCGATCCAGGCGACTCCCGCCTCCGGTTCGAGATAGGCGTGGTCAACGAAGGGCATCGCAAACGTGTTCTCCACAATCTGGTCCGCCTCTGCGAATCCTCCGTCGACGTCTCCGTTGCGAATCTTCCAGGTGGCGACGATGTTATCCGGCTCGTAGACCACCGGCGCCCCCGGCTCCATCGCCTCGAGGGGATCGTATACGCCCGGAATCGGCTCATATTCTATCTCGATGAGCTCGAGAGCCCGTTCCGCCGTCTCCAGCGTCTCCGCGGCGACCAGAGCTATCGGCTCTCCGACGAAGCGTACCCGGTCCGCAGCCAGCACGGGGGCTCTCGAACCCTTCCGCTCCTCCCGACCCGTCTGGCCCGGCATGTCCGTCGCCAGCTGCCCGCCGGGCAGGTCCTCCGCCGTCAGGACGCACGCCACGCCCTCCAGGGCCTCGGCGGCGCTCACGTCCAGGTGAAGAATGCGCGCCGAGGGCTCGCTGCTGCGGAACACCTTCCCGTGGAGCATGTGGGGCATCTCAAAGTCGGCCGCATACGCCGTCGTCCCCGTCGTCTTTCCCAGGGCGTCGACGCGGCGCAACGGCTTCCCCACCTGTCGCAGCTTGGGGAGCTCGACCTCGGGCAGGGGTTTGGGCTCGTAGTTCTCCTGGTAGGTCATTGTCCACCTCCCATTCGCTCGGCAGTTAGCTGGACCGCCTCGATGATCTGCGCGTAGCCTGTGCAGCGGCAGAGATTGCCGGAGATCGCCTCGCGGATCTCGTCCTCAGTGGGGTTAGGGTTCCGGTCGAGAAGCACCTTGGCAGAGATTATCATGCCGGGCGTGCAATAACCACACTGGGCGGCGCCGGCGTCGGCGAAGGCCTGCTGAAGTGGGTGCGGTGCGTCCAGCGTCCCCAGGCCGGCGTTGGTGACGACCTCCGCGCCGTCGGCCTGCCAGGCCAGGACGAGGCAGCTGTTCACCGCCTCGCCGTTCAACAAGACGGCGCACGCCCCGCAATCGCCCTTGTCACAGCCGCTCTTGACGTCCGTGTACCCCAGGTCCCGCAGGGCCTGGAGGAGGGTGGTATTGGGTGTTAGGGCAATCTCGTGGGTGCGACCGTTGACGTTTAGTGCAATGATTTTGGATCCCATAGTTCTCCTCTACTCCCCACTCCCTGCTGCCGCTTCCTCCAACAACCTGCGCATCAGCACCTCGGTCACCTGCTCCCGGTACTTGGCCGAACTGCGGACATCGCCGATACAGCTAGTGACGCCACAAGCGAACCGCGTCGCCTCCTTGATCACCTCAGGCGTCAGCGGCTCACCGCGGAGCGTCTCTTCAGCATCGTAGGCCCGGATCGGCGTGGGGGCGACGGCACCCAGCCCCAGCCTAACGTCCTCGACCCGCCCTCCCTCGTCGAAGGCGATCTGAACGGCGACGCTGACCACGGAGATGGCCGTCGACTTGCGCAGTGACAATTTCTCGAATCGTCCAAATGCCCGCGGCCCGGGCAGCGGCCAGCGGATCGCGGTGATCAACTCGGTGTGCTCGCAAACCGTATCGCATACGTCTTCAAAGAACTCATCCAGCGGCACCCATCTCGCCTCCCCCTCGGACGCCAGCCTTACCTCAGCGCCGAGGGCAAGAAGGGGCGGCGCGGTGTCCGCAGCCGGGGACGCGTTCCCCAGGTTGCCTCCCACCGTGGCCCGACTGCGAACGAGGGGGTTCGCGAACCCGCCCGCCGCCTGCTTGAGGACCGAAGCGTGCTCGGCGATCAGTTCGTTATCCAGCAGCTCCGCGACCCGGACGCCACTGCCGATGACCACGTGTCTGTTCTCCCGCCGAATCCCTCGCAGCTCGTCCAGATCCATGACGTTGACCAGCACCCCGGGCGTCCGCTTGCCGCCGCGCATATCGGGGATCAGGTTCGTCCCGCCCGCGACCGGCAAGGCATCCGGCGCGTACCCGGCCAGCATCTCCAGCGCCTCCGGCAGCATCTGTGGCATCAGGAGATTGAATTCTGGTAACATGGTTGACTCCTCCCTACTCCATCCGTTACTCGTACCTACTCATTAGCACAATTCGTCGCCGTGGCCCCTCATACGGATGCGCTGGTTCAGCGCCCGATTCGCGCGCTAGACCAATCGGCGCACGACCCCCGCCAGTCGCTTAACCCCCTCCTCTATCTCCTGCGCGGTGAGCGCACAGAAGGGAAGCCGTACGAAGCCGTTGCCGTTATGACGTTCCGCGAAGAAGTTCCGCCCGTCGGTCAGCAGGAGATTCTGATCGCGGGCCTCGCCCAGCAACTCGTCTATGTCCATGTCGTCGTTCAAGGTGATACCCACAAAGAACCCGCCGTCGGGCTTCTGCCAGGTCGCCAGATCCTCCATATGCTCCTCAAGCGCCCTCAAGGTGGCATAGAGCCGGGGTTCGTAGAGCCCCTTCAGTTCCTCAATCTGGGGCTCCAGCCAGTCGCGCTTGATGAACTCGGCCACCATCGCTTGATTCAGATAGCTGGCGTTGATGTAGGTGTCCTCGGCGAACTCAGCCAGGCGGCCCGCCAGGGGCTCCGGTGCCACGACGTACCCCACGCGCAATCCGGGACTGATCAGCTTGCTGTACGACGACATCTGCAGCACGCGATCGGGCGCTAGGTCGAACATTGACGGCAGGTCCTCCCCGCGGTAGCGCAGCCGACGGTAGGGGACATCCTCAATGACCCAAAAGTTGTATGCCCCGGCCAGACGGACGATGCGACGCCGTTTCGCCTCGGAGAGAACGGTGCCACTGGGATTCTGGAAATCGGGGATCAGGTAGATGAACATCGGGCGCTCTCCGTCGGCAAGGCGCTGCTCTAGGCGCTTCACTGCGAGTCCGTCGCTTTTCAGCGGAAACCCGACCACCTGAGCCTTGGCCCGCCGGAAGAGGGTCAGCGTCCGGTCGTACGTGGGCTCCTCGACGTAGACAACGTCGCTCGTCTCGAGGAGAAGCCGCGCGCAGAAGTCCTGCAGTTGAAGGGATCCCTGGCCGACGATGATGCGATCCGGGTCGACCCCTTTGTCGTCGGCGATCAGCTCGCGCAGCCGCGGATAGCCACGCGACTTGCCGTACTGGAGGACCTCGTCGCCCTGCGTGAGTAGCACCCACTCCGCGCACTCCTGAAGTCTGTCGATCGGGAAACTCTCCACCGGGGGGACGCCCCGGGTCAACTTGATCAGATTATCTTCCATGTTCTTTCCTTTTGTTGTCTGCGATGAAATGCATCGCCATGCTCGTGCCAGCACGAATCGTAGTACACGCCTATCTGACTGTCAAAACGGTGCAGCACGCAGCCCGCTCGTCTATCGGACAAGTGTCCGTGCCTCGCCACAGCTTGGGGACAGCGGGTGACCTTCGGGATCCGCGATCCGTGTTCAGCAGCCAGCCGCGTCGCTGATTTGCGCGGGAGGGAGCACCGCACGGGCGGACCGCCGCGCCCTACGGCTCCGTCCTTCGTCACAGGTGTTAGACTAGGTTCGGGCACGGTCAAGGGCTGTGTTCAGAGCCTCGGTGACCAGGACGGGAATGATCTTTAACCGATAGTCCCGGGACGCGCGCATCACGCTGGTGCGCGGCTGGGCCTCGCCAGCGGCCAGGTCCGCGGCTCTTGCGACAGCCTCCGCCGTGGAAACGCGACCGGCAAGGAAGGATTCCGCCTGTCGCATCCGCTGGGGCCGAGGCGCGACAGGGCCTAGCGCAATACTCGCCCGGGCGATCCGCTCTGTCGTCGGCCCCTGATCCCCATCGGAACAGCCATCGTGCGCCAGCCATACCTGGACGGCGCAGTTCAGTATCGGTAGCACCAGTGCCGAACGCCGCCCGACGCGCTGCCAGGCTGTGCCCGTGCGCGACTCGGGACGGGGGAAGCGGATGGCGGTCACGATCTGTCGGGTCGGGTCCACGGCCGACATGCCGGGCCCTTCAAAGAGCGACTCGACCTGCTCCCACCTAACGCCCTCGCGGTCCACGAGGTGGGCCTCCGCATCCAGCGCGATGGCGACGATCGCCCCATCTGCGGCGGGCATACCCTGCACGATGTTGCCCACCCAGGTGGCAGCGTTCTGAATCGCGGCGGCGCCCACCGAACGGGCCGCCTCCACCAGGGCGTGGACGCGCGCGTTGAGATACGGATGGTCCCCAATTGCCGCGAAGGTCACCGCCGCCCCGACGGTCACGGTGCGCTCGCCGACCTCGATGGCACCGAGGTCCGGGATGCGGGTGACGTCGACGAGACAATCGGGGGCGATCTTCCCCTTCCGCAGGTCGGGCAGCACGTCCGTGCCCCCGGCGATGACGCGCGCCCTCTCGCCGTGGGCCTCCAGGCATTTCAGGGCCTCTTCGACAGACTCGGGATACAGATACTCGGTCGCCATGCTCAGTCGTCCTCCCTCATCCGTTCCAAAACGCGCTCCGGCGTCGCGGGGAGCGTCCGGATCCGCGCCCCGATCGCCCGGGAGATCCCATTGATGATCGCCGGCGTAGAGGGCAGAATCGCCGCCTCGCCGAGCCCTTTGGCGCCAAACGGCCCTTCGAAGCTGGGCACCTCCACCAGCAGCACCTCGATCTCGGGCATCGACATGGTCGTGGGGAGATAATAGTCGCCGAAGCCGGTGCTGGCCCCGGGGATGTACTCCTCCATCAGCGCGGTCCCCAGCCCCATCACCACCGCTCCCTCGATTTGCCCCCGGGCGTCGATGGGGTTGATGGCGCGCCCCACGTCGTGGGCCGCCACCACACGCGGCACGGTCACCTCCCCGGTACGGGTGTTGACGATCACTTCGGCCATCTGCGCGCCGGTGACGAAGAGGGGAACGTACTCCGGTTTGGTCTCCTCGGGAAAGAGCGGCGAGAGGTCGAATATGCCGGGGACCTTCCGCGACTTGCCCATGCGATCGAACTCCCGGGCGACGTCAACGAGGGACACGGCTGCGTCCGCGCCCCCAGAGAAGGCCGAGTCGGCGGGGCAGACCACGGCTCCGTCCGAGAAGACGAGGTCGTCCGGCGGACAATCGAGCATCTCGGCCGCGGTCCCCAGGACCTCCCGCTTGAGGGCGAGCGCGGCCCTCGACACCGCGCCCCCAACGAAATACGTCGCGCGGGAGGCGCCCTGGATGCCGCTGTCCGGGGTGTGGGCCGTGTCGGCGTTCACCACCTCCACCCGATCCCGCGCCACCC
>Ga0207797_1000195_pt1 | contig 44106 bp, 37 predicted proteins | sample PRCRCaboRojoPR_6_FD_187275 | JGI IMG/M metagenome (GOLD analysis project Ga0207797, IMG submission 187275) | Marine sediment microbial community from Cabo Rojo, Puerto Rico - PR CR 10% Liquid 1 (SPAdes) | ecosystem: Environmental > Aquatic > Marine > Coastal > Sediment | place: Cabo Rojo, Puerto... | reverse complement strand
GCACTGGCGAGAACGTGCCTTGTAATACTACCGCTGGGCCGCCGCCGGCCCGTGTTACTACCGTGATTTTGGTGCAGTCCACCCGTGTCTGTCCCGCTCCGTTTCACGGTGAGTGACGGAGCACGGAACTGGGACAGGTGGGTCTGACACCCGCTCGCCGTCTCCTGTTCGTCGGGTGCGGACTGAACGCCAGAAACGGCAAGCGTTTCTGAGGCGCGCGACGCCTCGCTTCGCTCACCGCCAGTAGAACGGGCACCTCGCGGTGATGGAAACCTGGCGTGCTTCCCTGCCTCCATATAGGCGGCAGGGTTCGCCTCCTCCATCTTCGTCCCAGTGAGGTGCTTCCTCCCGACGTTGACCGCACCAACCAGGTCACGATCACACTCGTACCCACAGGCCGGGCAGTGAAAGTGGCCACCGTGCCTTTGTTCAATGTGGTCATCGGGCGCTTTCACCGTCCGTCCTTTTTCACCACACCGAGGGCAGTGCCGACTCGTCCCCCACGGATTCACCGTCTCGAAGTCGATACCGACAAGTTCGGCTTTGTAATCCACGAGATCAAGCAAGGTGCCGCGTGCCCACGAACTGATCGACCACGCGACCGCACCATCCGCGTCCGATGAGTCGAGCTGGCCGAGTGATTCGAACACGATGGTGTCACACCGGTATTCTATTGCCTGCCATACGAGTTGGTTGGCGACATCGTGCTGGATTTGCTCGCGCAACCGCTGTTCTTTCCGACGCGTCTGCCGGTACTCACTCAATAGATGATCAAACCTGTCTGTGTGGGCGTTGCCCTGCCGCCGAAGCTCTGCCAATCGGTCATTGATACCTTCGGCGTCGGCTTTCACGCGGAAGAGCTTGTCCTTGCTGGGGTGGTCGATGAATTCTGGTGGCGCGACCTGCTCGTGATGATCGCCCTCACCAGCGTCGAGAACAACTGCGGTGGCCTGTTTCTTCACGCCGAGATCAACTGATAGTACACGACCGTCAACCGTCTCAGCGTCCTGTTCGGGCACGGCAACAGGCACGTCGAGCGTGTAGCCGTGTTCGGAGGAATGCAGTGTGGGCGCTTTCACCTCCCCGGTTTCGACCATTTCGTGGAAGCGGGAATGGACGGGGAACCGTATTTCGTGGTCTGTCCAGTCGTGATAGCTGTCCGGGGAGAGTGAGTCCGGCGCGTTCAGCACGACCACCACGTCGCCGCCCTCGATAGAAAGATCGTGAATGTGGTAGTCGCCTGTGTCCGGCGCGTACGAAAGCGTCCCATTCGGTTCTGGAGTCCCGACCAGTTCCGTATACGTGCTGGGGAAACGTCCATGCCGGTCGTAGAACGTGTTGAGTTGTTCGACGACGGATTCGAGGACGCGCCACTCGATATACGGTGAGTCCTCGTCGAACAGCCGTGTGCGAAGTCTGTGCCAGCCAATCCGCCGAATTTTGCGTTCTTCGACGGTTTCGAGGATGAATTGGAAGGCGTGATACTCGTCGGTGTGGGCGTCGAGGATGTGGGTGACGCGGTGGTAGACACACCGCTTGAACCGGCTGTAGACGTATTCCTCAACTTCTTCGAAAGCATCGTGGTCGTCGTCGCGGATGTACGTGTAGGATTGGCCCGTGTGGTCGGTACTGGTGGCGAGGTGGTCGTCGCTCCAGTACTCCTCTTCGAGCAATCGCTGCGTGTGGTGCTGGACGAGAGTGGTGAGGCGGTCGCACGCCTCGTGATACTCGTCCGGGATGTGGAACTGTTCGGTGAGTTGCATCGTTATTCGTCGTCGCTGCCGGGGTCAGTGGTGCGGACGAGTTTCACCTCTGCACCAATCCAGTCTTTTGGAGCGGTAACGTGTGCCCCACCACTCCCAAACGGTTTGACCTCTCGTTCAACGATTTCCTCACCCTCGATCTCGTACCTGTCCCCCATACCTGGCCATATGGTTTCCATATAGATAAGAGTTGTGTTGCGGAATACTACTGAATACCATCAAATCATATCAAATTCAGTAACGGTTACGAAACCCCTGGATGATACCGGCAAGATCTTCGGGAAAATTTTTATTTAGTTTTCCGACAACATATGCATCTACGTTCGAATACAGACAATAATCCATATACTTTGTAGGATTGCTATGATCAGCGAAATTCAAACAATAGGTCCCTTATATGTCGGGCGGGTAGACGTCCCATAATTCCGACGCTCGCGGCGGCATTCGTTGCCGGTAGTCGAGCGGCGACTCACGTCCATTATGGCGGGTATTTCGGCTGCATTGTGAAACCAGCACACGATGAGAAACGGACGTCAAATATATATTCTGTCCGATCAATCTAAAGACTAGTTTGTAAAAGTTTGTAGGTAATTCTCTCATAATTGTCTTTTCTATCCTCTAACCAAACAGTTCAAATCCGTTACTATTATAAGAAAATCTGTAGCTATTTGTAGTGAGGTGAGCGCATGGCACAAGACCGAGAGGAATGGGGCACGAGAATCGGCTTCATACTAGCTGCAACCGGATCCGCCATCGGCCTCGGGAACATCTGGCGGTTCCCCTACCAGGTGTACGCGAACGGTGGCGGGGCGTTCCTCCTGCCGTATCTGGCCGCGCTGTTGCTGGCGGGCATTCCGGTCCTCATCATCGAAATCGCGCTGGGCGCCGATACCCAACTCACGACGCCCCTCGCGATTCGCAAGAAGATCAAGGAGAGCGAGTTCATCGGCTGGTGGGCGGTCCTCAACGGGTTCATCGTGAACGCCTACTACGTGGTGATCCTCGGGTGGGCGATGATGTTCATTTTCTTCTCGTTCACCCAGCCCTGGGCGGGGACCGGGACGAACGAGTACTTCTTCAACTCGTTCCTGGTTAGCTGGTTCCCGGTGATCGGCGTGGTTGCGATTTGGGCCATCAACTACGGCATCCTCTGGTTCGGCGTGTCCGATGGCCTCGAACGGGCGAACAAGCTCCTCGTTCCGGCCATCTGGATCCTGGTCATCGTGCTGGCGATCCGGGGGCTCACCCTCCCGGGCGGGATCGAGGGCCTGAACTTCTACCTGGAACCCCAGTTCGACCAGATCCTCAACGCTGACGTGTGGATCTCGGCCTTCGGCCAGATCTACTTCACGCTCAGCGTCGCGCTGGGGATCATGATCACGTACGCGTCCTACCAGCCGGAGGGGCAGGACATCTCCAACAACGCCTTCATCATCGCGTTCGCGAACACCGGGTTCGCGTTCCTCGCCGGGTTCGCCATCTTCCCCGTGCTGTTTGCGGCCTTCCAGAACCCGACGGAGGCGGTCACCGACGGCATCGGCCTGTCGTTCGTCGTGTTGCCCGAGGCGTTTGCCAAGCTCCCGGGCGGGGATCTGACGGCGGCCACGCTCGGTGGCCTGTTCTTCCTGATGTTGACCATGGCCGGACTCTCGTCGTCGCTGTCGCTCCTGGAAGCCGCCGTGGGCCCGTTCCACGAGAAACTCGACATCTCGCGACACAAGGCGCTCAACACCCTCGCGGGCCTGGGTGCGATCTTCAGCCTGGGCATCGCGTTGGAGGGCCCCCTCGGGTTCTCGCCTGGGACTCCCCTTCAGATGCTCACGATCCTCGACACCTCCAGCGCGACGTTCACGCTCCCGATGATCGCGTTCGGCGAGACCCTCATCTTCGCGTGGGTCTACGGCGCCGATCGCATCCGGGAGACGGCGAACGAGGTCAGCGACTTCCACATCGGCGTGTGGTTCGACTGGCTGGTCCGGATCGTCGTGCCGGTCGCGCTGGGCTACTCGATCCTGCGCAACGCGGTGGATCAGCCCGGCCTGATCGCGCCGTTCCTGATCATGCTTTCCGCGGTCGTCGCCTCGCTAGTCAAGGAACGCCGCGACGTCGTTACGGAAGAAGTGACCGGAACGGAACCGACCGACGGCCCCGTGACGGAGGGAGGTGAATAACCATGGCAGCGATCGAAACCTCGGCACTGATCATGGCCATCCTGGGCTTCGTCGTCCTTTTCGGCGGACTCGGCGTCGCCCTGTACGTGGCCCTTGCCGGAGGCTTCGGTTACGAAGAGGAAGAGGCAGAGGAAGAACCGACGGAACCGGTCTGACGCTACCGACGACCGGTTCGACCGAAGGACCGACCCGTTTTTTCCGGACTCGATCGACCGACCGGTAGGGTGTTCTGAAGCCGACCGACTCCCCACGCAGACTCGGGACGAGAGTCGGCAACGAGTCCAACTGAGGACCGAAACCCCTCAGTGCGTCCGTGACGAGCGGAGAAGTCGGTCCTCGAGCGTTACTCGAGGACGACCAGCGGGTCGCCCATGTCGACGCTCTGGTCCTCCTCGATGGGGACCCTCGCGACGGTGCCGCCCTGGTCGGCCACGATGTCGTTCTCCATCTTCATGGCCTCGAGGACGCAGACGACGTCGCCCGGGGCGATCTCGTCGCCTTCCTCGACGTTGACTTCGAGGATCGTGCCCTGCATCTCGGCCTCGATGACGCCCTCGCCGGCGGCAGTCGCCCCGCCGCCGTCGCCGCCGTCGCCGCCGGCGGCCTCGGGTCGCTGCTGCTGGGCGGCGCCGCCGGCACCGCTCACGTCGAGGTCGTCGAGGTCGATCGCAGCCCCGCCCTCTTCCTCGAGGTTGACCTCGAAGCGTTTGCCGTTGACCTCGACGGTGAAGTCACGCTGGACGACGTCCTCCTCTTCCTCCGGGACCTTCGTCTCGGTCCCCCACTTCTCCTGGGCCTCCTCGATCTTGCCCTTGTCGAGGTGGTCGTCCAGGTACTTCGTGCTGTGACGGCCGATGAGGAACTCCTCGTCGCGGAGCATCATCCGGTGGAACGGGATGATGGTGACGACGCCCTCGATGTCGAACTCGGCGAGCGCACGCTTGCTGCGCTCGATACACTCGTCGCGGTCCTCCGCGTGGACGATCAGCTTCGCGATCATCGAGTCGTAGTCCGTCACGAGCTCGTCGCCCTGGCGAAGCGCGTCGTCCATCCGGACGCCGATGCCGCCCGGCGGGTCGTAGGTCTCGAGCGTGCCGCCCGTGGCCGGCGCGAACTCGTCGGCCGCGTTCTCGGCGTTGATCCGGTACTCGATGGCGTGGCCGCGGAGGTCGACGTCGTCCTGCGAGAAGTCGATCTCCTCGTCCATCGCGATCCGGAGCTGCCACTTGACGATGTCGATGCCCGTCAGTTCCTCGGAGACGGTGTGTTCGACCTGGATCCGCGTGTTGACCTCGAGGAAGTAGAAGTTCGTGTCGGCGCCGAGCTTCTCGCCCTTCTCGCGGTCCTCGTCCTCCTCGACGAGGAACTCCACGGTGCCGGCGTTCGTGTACTCCGCGGCGCGGACGCCCTCCCGAGCCGCTTCGCCGATCTGCTCGCGCAGCTCGTCGTTGATGGCCGCGCTCGGGCCCTCCTCGATGAGCTTCTGCTGGCGGCGCTGGAGCGAGCAGTCACGCTCGCCGAGGTGGCGCACGTTGCCGTGGTGGTCCGCCAGGATCTGCACCTCGATGTGGCGCGGGTTCTCGAGGAAGCGCTCCACGAAGACGGAGGGGTTGTCGAAGTAGGCCTCGCCCTCGCGCTGGGCGCTCTCGAACTTGTCCTCGATCTCGTCGGCCGAGTGGACGACCTTGAACCCGCGGCCGCCACCGCCACCCTCCGCCTTGATCGCGACGGGGTAGCCGTGTTCCTCGGCGAACTCCTCGATCTCCTCGGGGCTCTCGACGGGATCCTCCGTCCCGGGCACGATCGGCACGCCCGCGTCGGACATGATCGATCGAGCCTCGGTCTTCTCCCCGAGCCGCTTCATCGACGCGCTCGACGGGCCGACCCAGGTGATCCCCTCTGTGTCCTCGACCTTGCCGGCGAATTCGGCGTTTTCGGCCAGGAATCCGTAGCCGGGGTGGATCGCGTCCGCGTCGGCCTTCTTCGCCGCCTCGATCACGGACTCGTGGTCGATATAGGAGTCAGCCGCACGAGCCGGACCGATGTTGTACGCCTCGTCGGCGTATCGAACGTGACCCGAATCCTTGTCCGCTTCGCTGTACACCGCAACAGTGTCGATACCGAGTTCCTCACATGCGCGCATCACGCGCACGGCAATCTCGCCGCGATTGGCGACCAGGACCTTGTCGAACATCCTATCCGGAAAATCGCGAGGCCCCTACCTTACTTTATCGATACGCCGCCGAAAACCCGAGTTCCTAACGGGGTTGACGAGGGGCTATAGAGCCGGAGATGCGGCTGTCGAGGGGGAAAACGAGGGCGGAACTCGCCACCCAACCGGACGACTCTCGACGCGACGGTCGGTCGACGGCCCGGATCAGAACCGGTCCGCGCGACCGGCGGCGGCCCAGGGGTCCCGTGGCGTGTTCAGGGGCACCCGGACCTGCCGGCGACCGGCGCCGGTCGAGCGGAGTTTCCCGGCGAACGCCCAGCGATCGCCGCGCCAGTCGCGACCGCCCGCAGCGGCGGCGATGGCGGCCGCCGCGGCCATCCGCTCCTGGTCGGAGAGGTGGGCGCCGATGGCGGCCACGATGGCCGCGGCCTCCTCCTCGTCGGCCGTCGGCGGGAGTTCGATCCGGGCGTCGCCGATCTCGACCGTGGTCGGTCCGTCGGTCGGCGAGCCCGCGTCGTCGGTCTCTTTCCGTTGTTGTTCGAGGCTCATGGGATCCCTACAGCGGAATGTTGCCGTGTTTCTTCTCGGGGAGCTCCTCGCGCTTGGACTTGACCAGCTCGAAGTCCTCGATGAGCTTCTTGCGGGTCTTCTTGGGCTCGATGACGTCGTCGATGTAACCGCGGTCGGCCGCGACGTAGGGGTTGGCGAACTTGTCGCGGAACTCGTCGATGAGTTCCTGCCGACGGGCCTCGGTCTCCTCCTCGCCGTCGATCTCGGCGAGTTCCTTGCGGTAGAGGACGTTGACGGCTTGGCGCGGCCCCATGACCGCGATCTCGGCGGTGGGCCACGCGTAGTTGATGTCGGCCCCGAGCTGCTTGGAGGCCATGACACAGTACGCGCCGCCGTACGCCTTGCGCGTGATGACCGTCAGGAGCGGGACGGTCGCCTCGGAGTAGGCGTACAGGAGCTTCGAGCCGTGGCGGATGATACCCCGGTGCTCCTGGTCGGTGCCCGGCATGTATCCGGGGACGTCGACGAACGTCAGGATCGGGATGTTGAACGCGTCACAGAACCGGACGAACCGGGACGCCTTCCACGAGGAGTCGACGGTCAGCGTGCCGGCGTTGACGCGGGGCTGGTTCCCGACGACGCCGATGGAGTGGCCGTCGAGGCGCCCGAACCCGATGACGATCTCCTGGGCGAAGTTCTGGGCGACCTCCATGAACGAGTCCTCGTCGACGACGTTGTCGATGACGTTCTTGATGTCGTAGGGCTTCTGGGGGTCGTCCGGAACGATCGTGTTGAGCGCGTCCGGCTCCTTCTCGGGGTCGTCCCACGGATCGACCCGCGGCGGGTCCTCGACGTTGTTCTGCGGGAGGTACGACAGCAGGAGACGGATCTTGTCGAGGGCCTCCTCGTCGCTCTCGCAGGCGAACTGTGCGACGCCGGTGTCGTTGGCGTGGACCGTGGCACCGCCCAGTTCCTGGTGGGTGACCTCCTCGCCAGTAACGGTCTCGATGACGTCGGGACCGGTGATGTACATCTGGCTCGTGTCCCGCACCATGAAGATGAAGTCCGTCATCGCGGGCGAGTACACGGCGCCGCCGGCACACGGGCCCATGATGGCGGAGATCTGCGGGACGACGCCGCTGGCCTCGGTGTTCCGGCGGAAGATCTCCGCGTAGCCGGCGAGGCTGTCGACGCCCTCCTGGATCCGGGCGCCCGCCGAGTCGTTGAGGCCGACGAACGGCACGCCCATTTCCACGGCCTTGTCCATCGCCTTGGTCACCTTCTCGGCGAAGACCTTGCTGAGCGACCCGCCGAAGACGGTGAAGTCGTGAGCGAAGGCCATGACCTTCCGGCCGTTGACCTCGCCGTATCCGGTCACGACCCCGTCGCCGCGGATCTTGCTCTCCTCCATGTCGAAGTTGGTACAGTCGTGGGTCCGGAGCTGGTCGAACTCCGTGAAGGTACCGTCGTCGAAGAAGTAGTCGATCCGCTCGCGGGCGGTCATCTTGCCCTTGTCGTGCTGGCGCTCGATCCGGTCCTCGCCGCCGCCAAGCTCTGCCTCTTCGCGCAGCTGCTCGAGTTCTTCGATTCGCTCTTCCATCGTCATGGTCTGAACCACCCGGAACTCATTGATAGAATCCACTTCGACGGGGCGGATAAGGTTTCTGTAATCTCGCCTATTACCCGCCCCCACTTAAATAAAATGGGTCCCCTCGCATCCCGGTAATCCAGGGGCATATCAGAAACAATACGCAAAAACCGGGAACGGGGAGCAACGTGGCTCTTAATGACAGCAGGAATATCACTTCGTGCCGAATTTGGTAGTCGAACCCACGTTGAGAGGGGTCGCCGCGCGCCTGGACGTCGGCGAAAACGTAATGAAAACGAGGGTATTGGCGGACCCACTGGCTGCGCTACCGATCGACCGTCGAGAAGAGAAAGATCCCATACAGGAACTCCCTGATCGACGCACCCTGAAGGGGGTCGCGGTCTACAGCACCTCGTCGAACTCCTTGTGGCCCTCGATCTCGACGCCCTCCTCGGTGATCTCCGCGAGGTAGATCCCGTTACCGGAACCGGTGTCGCGTTCGACGGCGGAGACGATCCCCCGGGCGGCGACCCCCTTGGCCTCCTCGTTCGTCAGGTCGTCTTCGTACTCCTGCTCGAGGGTCCCGTACGCGAGTTGCATCCCGCTCCCGGTCACCGTGTAATCGTCCTCCATCACGCCGCCGGCGGGATCGACGTTGTAGACGTGCGAACCGTCGTCGTCCACGCCGCCGAGGATGGGGTTGACGAGGAAGAACGGGCCCCCGCGCAGGAAGTTCCCGGCCAGCGTCGAGAGCGCCTGCATGGACATGTCCTCGCCGCGGCGCGCCTCGTAGAGGTCCGCCTCGGCCCGGAGCGACCGGATGAACGACTGGGCGCCGCCCACGGAACCGGCCATCGTCAGCGCGGCCCGGGGGTGGATCTGCTCGACCTTCTGGACGTCCTTGTTCGCGACGAAGCGGCCGCCGAGGGACGCGCGCATGTCCGTCGCCATCACCACGCCCTCCTCGGTCGTCAGGCCGATGGTCGTGGTGCCGGTCTTGGTGACGTTCTCGAGGTCCTCTTCGGAGATCTCCGAGGTCGGGAGCGAACCGACCTCCGGCGTGTACGGGTCGGACGGCCCGGTCGGGAGCCGATTCACGTTCTGGGGCACGTCGGGGTCGCGAGTCGGGTGACGCATTACCGACACGCTACGGTCGTGGTGATATAAAAGGGCGATGGTCAGCGTCAAGCGTGCCGGTTGCGCGTTCCGCTACGTCCCGGCCCGACCGGTACTCGCGGCTCCCCCGCATCGGTAACCGTTCGACGACCCCGGGGGTATCCGGATGAGGTCGGAAAAGCCGTCCGCGCGTTTAATTGAGTTATCGCGTCGATTCGGCAGTCCCCTCGTAGGCCGCCTCGACCCGATCGATGAACCGATGGAGGGGGAGCACGACCCCGAGCCGTCGGAACGCTAGTGCTACCGGGAGGAGGACGATCCCGAGGGCGATGCTGAGCTGGTACACAGCGAACAGGGCGAACTGTTGCACCCGTTGTATCATCGTCGTTCGAGTGATCCTCCAGCCTCGGCCGTATATAAGCTTTGTTGCCTGATTCAAAACATAATGGTCTATAATACGAATATATCGTATCGCAGTCTTGCGATTCAAGCACGCTTGGATCAACGACAAGTAAATGATACGGAAAGCCGAACTACACTTATGCACCCCATCGGCGAACCCGGACATCTCCGTAAGTTATGCGAATGATCTCGTTTGCATGCGCGCCCGGCGCGAAACCACAAAGCAGGAAACCCTCCGTCTCACAGACGTTCACATGGGAAACTATTTCGTCGGGCTGGAAGCCGCGTGGGTGGTCAACGACGTCGAGACGATCGACGACGCGATCGGGATCGCGGTCAGCGAGGCCGGGCGCCGCCTCAACGAGATGGACCTCGACTACGTCGAGGTTGACGTCGCCCCGGCGTACTGCCCCGTCTGTGGGGAACCGTGGGACGGCGTTTACGAGGTCGCGGGGACGGCCCTCGTGGGGCTCGCGCTCGAGATCGAGGTTTACAACGTCGAGAGTCGCGAGCACGCCCAACGCGTGGCGAAAAGCGACATCGGGGGCGCCCTCAAGGGCGTCCCGCTGGAGGTCGTGGAGACGGTCGAACTCGACGATACCGACGAAGACGCGTGACCGGAATCCCGTACAGGATCGGAGGAAGCTTTAATTCATAACCCGAAGTAATCCCCCGTATGGAACTGCCGACGCCCGCCGACCTCCGTGAGCGCCGGACGACCCTCGGGCTCACCCAGAGCGAACTCGCCGACCGGGCCGACGTCTCCCAGCCGCTCATCGCCCGCGTCGAGGGCGGGGACGTCGATCCGCGACTCTCCACGCTGCGACGGATCGTCAACGCCCTGGACGAGGCCGAGGGCGAGGTCGTCCGTGCCGAGGACCTGATGCACGAGGCCGTCGTCAGCGTCACCCCCGAAGACACCATCCGGACCGCCGTCCACCGCATGGAGGAGGAGGCGTACTCGCAGTTGCCGGTCATCGAGGACGGGGTTCCGGTGGGGTCGATCAGCCAGAGCGACCTCGTCCACCTGGACGAGGCCGCGCGCGACGAACCCGTCGGGGAACACATGAGCGAGAGCTTCCCGACGGTGTCGACCGACGCGACGCTGGACGAGATCAGTAGCCTGCTCGACCACTACAAGGCCGTCATGGTGACCGCGGACGGCGACACGGTCGGCATCGTCACGGAAGCGGATCTGGCGGCCCGTCTCTCCTGACCCCGGAGAACTCTTCGGGAGCCGCGTCAATCGAGCCTCAGCCCGCGAACGTCGACCTGTCCGTCGCCCTCCCGTTCCTCGACCCGCCCGATCACCCGGCCCTCGGTTTCGTCTGCGAGGTCGCGGGCAGGGTCTTCGGAGCTGACGGCCGCGACGAACCCGGTCCCCATGTTGAAGGTGCGGTGCATCTCCTCGTCGGAGACGTCGCCGAGGTCGGCGACGAAGGCGAACACCGGCCCTGCGTCGAACGGGTCGTCGATCCGGTACCCGTGGGGGCCCATCCGGGTGAGGTTCGTCCACCCACCGCCGGTGACGTGGGCCGCCGCCCGGACGTCGTGCTCGCGCATCGGTTCGAGCAGGTCGGTGTAGAGCCGCGTCGGTTCGAGGAGTGCCTCGCCGACGGTCCGCTCCGGATCCGGCGGGAAGGGATCGTCGTACTCGAAGGCCCGGGTGACCGCTTTCCGGGCGAGGGTCAGCCCGTTCGAGTGAATCCCGCTCGAGGGCCAGCCGACCAGCACGTCGCCGGGTCGCGCCTCGCCGTCGAAGACCGCGTCCTTCGGGGCCAGGCCGGCACAGGTCCCCGCGAGGTCGAACCCCGCGACGACCTCGGGCATGACCGCCGTTTCGCCGCCCAGCACGGCCACGCCGGCCCGCTCTGCGCCGGCGGCGAGGCCCTCGCCGATCTCCGCCGAGAGCGCGTCGTCCGGTTCGTCGACGGCCAGGTAATCGACGAACGCGACCGGATCCACCCCGGCCGCGACCAGGTCGTTGGCGTTCATCGCGACGCAGTCGACGCCCACCGTCGAGTAGTCACCGACCGCCTCGGCGACCAGGAGTTTCGTCCCGACGCCGTCGGTCGCCAGTCCGAGGTACCGGTCCCCGATATCGAGCAGACCAGCGTACTCGGTCTCGACCACGTTCCCGAGCGCCTCGATGACGGACGCGGTCGCGGCCTCGCTCGCCTCGATGTCGACCCCGGCCCCGGCGTACGTGAGTCCCTCGTCGTCCGTGTCCTCCTCGGTCATGGAGAAATCGCCACCCGCGGCGGGCAAAAGTGCTCCGGTCGGTCCGGTCGGACTTACGCCCCGTCCCCGTCTCCGTCCCCGTCCTCGGCGGTGCCCCCCGCTTCGGCGTCCTCGCCGTCACCGCCTTCGAACAGACCGTACTCGCGCGCGCGACGCCGCCAGAACTCCTCGTACCCTTCCTCTTCGCGCAATCGCGTGACGGTACGCTCGCCGCTTCGGACCCGGTCCAGTTTGAGGTTCACCTCGTCCAGCAGGGCCTCCGCGACGTCGGTGCTGATCAGGCCGTCACGTTCGGCGCTGCGGATGGCGCTTCGCTCGCGCGTGAGTACCTGTCGCTCGCCGACGATCTGTTCGCGGTCCCGGATTTCGGGGTGTGTCGAGAGCAGTTCGGATATCGCCTCGTTGAGGTCCGCCTTCTCCTCGCCGTACTCGCGTTCGAAGCGTTCGTGAACCTCCCGGGGAATCCGTCCCTCGTCGTAGAGTCGCTCGGCGGCCTCGATGGCGGCGTCGACCGCCCTGGCTCGACCGACGAGGAGCTGGTAGAGGCGTTCCTCCTCGGTCGTCGTGACGATCCCCAGCCGGTCGACGAGCCACCCCATCGAGAGGCCCTGCACGACCAGGCTGAACGCCGCGACCCCGAACACCAGTACCCGGAGCTGTGCCCGGTGTGGGAATGGGACCCCCGACTCGAGCGTGGTGGGCAACCCCAGCACCAGCGCGATCGGGATCGACGCGTGCAGCCCGCCCCAGACGAGGACGTGCTGGTAGTCGAGCGAGATGTCCCGCGGGGAGACCCGACTCAGAACCGTGGCGAGGGGGTACACGGCCACGGCCCGACCGACGAGGACGAGGGCGATGGCCGGCAACAGGAGTTCGCCGTTCTCGATGATCTGGCGGAGCGGGGTCTTGACGCCGATCAGGACGAAGATGAACGTGTTGACGATGAACGCCGCGGTTTCCCAGGTATTGAACACCGACAGTTTCGTCCGGGGGCTCATGGCGTATTCGGCGCCGCGGTTGCCGATGAACAGCCCGGCGACCACCGTCGCGATGACGCCGCTGAAGTGAAACTCGGCGAGCAACCGGCTGACGTAGTGTTCGGCGAGCAGGAAGCTCCCGTAGGCGAGGACGATCGTCAGGACGATCTCGGTCATGTGCTCGTCGAGGTTGATCATCACCCGGTAGACCGAATACCCCGCGAGGAACCCGACGACCGCCCCGCCCGCGCTCGCGATGAAGATACCCAGAAAGAGGTCGCCGACCGCCTCGATCGTCACTTCCTCGACGGTCGTCCCCGTCACGATCAGTTCGAGCAGCGCGGCGTAGACCACGACGCCGACTCCGTCGTTCAGCAGGCTCTCCCCTTCGACGAGCACCGCGAGGCGGTCGGGGGTCCCGAGCTCCTCGAACAGCGCCAGGACCGAGACGGGGTCCGTCGGGAGGACGATCGTCGCGAACAGCAACGCCACGAGCGGGGCGAACCCGAACGCGTAGTGGACGCCCACGCCGACGAACGCGATGGAGATTCCCAGGCCGACGACCGCCAGGACGAGGATGGTCGAGAGGTTCCGCCGGAAGAACTCGATGTCGGTCGTCGCGGCTCCCTGGAAGAGGAGCGGCGGCAACAAGACCAGCAGAATGACGTCGTGGGTGAGTTCGATGTCGAGCGTAACGCCGGCCAGCGAGGCGAAGAAGCCGGCGACCAGGAGGGCGATCGTGTATGGAAACCGCCCGATCTTGGCGACGAAGACGCCGACGGCGGCAGCGATGATGAACACTGCGAGGACGTCGATCAGGCCGGCTTCGATGCCCGTTACCATGTCGACACCTCGACGGTCTCGACGGTGTGACCGGTCGATCTGGGTCCCGCCGCTCCGGACCGGGTCATGTATTCACGACTGGCGCACCGACCGAAATAAGCGTCGGGGGTCGATGGGCCCTCAGCGCCCGACGAAACCTCACTCGGGAACGGCGTAGGATCCGAGCACGGCCGATCGGTCCCCGTCGACCCAGACGAGGAGGAGCCTGCTTCCCGGGTCGGGCGCCCGCCGGGTCACGTACCGATCGCCGGCCATGATCGCGTCGTCACTTTCCCAGCGCTCGGTCACCCCATCCCCGTCGTGTTCGTACCGGACGTGGAGGTCGCTTTCGATATGGTCACCGCTCCGGTGGGTGATCTCGACCTTGCCGTCGTCCCGGTACTGGAAATCGAACCTGACCTGGGGGACGCGAACGGACTGGTTGGCCGACGCCGATCCGGACGCGGCCCCGGTGAGTCCGAACCCGGACCGGCCGAAGGCTTCGAAGAACGCGTCGGTCTCGCCGGTCGTCGAAACGAGGACGGTCCGTCCGTCTTTGGAAACGGAACGATCCTCGAGTTGATCCTCCGCCCGGTCGCTCATCTCCTCGACGTTGTCGAGCACGGCTTCCACGTCCTCCGTCGAGGCGGCGTCGCCGTCCTCGTAGACGAAGGCCATCACGTGCTCGACGGTGTCGCCGTTCACGTCGCTGGCGGCGCCGACGGCGACGAGGTCGTCGACGACGGCCACCACTTCGTCAGGGGTCGCTTCGTCCGTGAAGTTGGTGAGGTTCGCGTCGAAGGTTCCACCCATCACGAGCGTCGCGTCGCCCAGTTGCGAGACGAGTTCGTCGGCGTCCTCGTTTTCGTCGTGAAGTCGGGCGACGTCGCCACTCTCGGCCTCGATCATCGTGGTGACGGCGTCCTCGCTGGTCGCGTCGGGTGCTCGCATCCCACCAACGAGAACCTGCTCGCCGGACACGGCGATCGTCGCCGAGTTGGTGTCAACGGCGTCGTCCTCATCGTCGCCCTGGCGTTCTGTCGTAAACGTATAGAGCGTGTAGTCGCCCTCGGTCCGCGTTTCGACCGCTTCGGGGCTTTCTTCTTCGATCTCGGCGGTGATCGCGTCGACGTCGAACTCGCCGGAAACCACCATCGAGCCACCGCCGTGGTCCCGGTTGGGGTACCCGTATGCGATACCCGTCACGTTTTCCATGGTCTCGAGGTCGACGAAATCGATCTCCTCGTTCGCCTCGTCGAGCCGATCAATCATCCCCTGGGGGAGCTCGTCCTGGTTCTCGTAGACGGTTTGCACGTCGAACGTGCCGAAGCCCACGTAGTCCGAGTCGTACACTTCGGTGGGATCGTAGAGCCAGTTCGCGTAATCCGGGGGCCCGCCGCCGACCGCGTCGTCGACGGTTTCGAGACACCCGGCCGTTCCCACGACTCCAAGGAGGGCTGCGAGTCCGCTCGTCTTCAGGAATGACCGTCGCGAGGACTGCATACTTGCCCGCAGAGCTCCCATCGGAAGTAAATTCCGTCACGCGTAGCGGTTGTCCCGTAGGGGAACACGCCGATCCACCGGCCGAGATCCGTTCGGATCGACCGGCGCGGGCCGTTCGAGGACCACCGAAACGGCCCCGAGGTCAGAACACCAGCGGCCCGAGGAACACGAACAGGGCGAGCGCGAGGCTGGGAACGAACACGGCGACGAACACTGCCTTGTTCCACTTCAGGACCGTCCGGCCGTCGAGGGGGCCGTACGGGGCCATGTTGAACGCGGCCAGGAGGGCGTTGATGAGGACCCCTTTCTCGCCGACGAAGCGGACGAGCTCGCCGGGCGCCAGCATCATCGCGGCGAACGGAACGATCAGGAGGAGGTTCGTCACCGGGCCGGCCAGCGAGATCAACCCGCGTTCGCGGAGGCTGACCCGGCCCCTGTGGTACACGGCCCCGGGTGCCGCAACCAGGAACCCCGCCATCGCGCTCAACAGCGTGAGCACGAGCATGTTGTAATCCGCCCGGAACTCGGCGACCTGGCCGAACCGGACGGCGACGACCTTGTGGGCGAGTTCGTGGAGCAGGAACCCCACGCCCGCGGTGGCGAACCCGACGGCGAACGCGAGGACGACCGTTCCGCCGGACAGGAGCGCCTGCGGGCCGCCCGCGAGGAGGATGCCGAAGGCGAGGCCCAGGACGACCCAGGCGACCGAGAAGTCGAGCAGTTCCTTCGTCGAGAACCTCATAGGACCCCCGTGACGATGTCGACCCCGTTGTTCAACCCTTGCCACATCAGGTCGGCGACGCCGCCGATGCCGCCGACCTCCGGCGCGAGCCACGGCAGGACGACGAACGGGAACAGCATGCTCGCGAGGAAGCTCCCGACGTTGGTCATCGCGACGACCATGATGAGTTTGAACAGCGGCACGTCGAACATCTTGCTCACCAGGTCGGCGATCGGCGTTTCCTCGTCGCCGAGGATCTCGTTGAGCCGCGAGATGTCGGCCACGTTCACCGACTCGTACCGGAGTTCGACGTATCCCGCGAACCACCCCGGCGCCAACAGCGGGTTCAGGCTCGTCAGCCAGGCGACGGCGCCGCCCACCGCGCAACTACTCCAGTGGGCGCCCGCGAGTTTCGCCAGGCCGAACGCGAACGCGCCGTTGAACAGGAACCAGGCGCCGAACACCTTCAGCATGAAGGCGTTGCTCGCCCCGCCGAGCAACAGGAGGAGGAAGAAGACGGCGAAGCCGAGCGTCATGAGGTAGCCGAACAGCTTGTACACCGAGAACCGGCTCCCCGAGGCCCGCCCAGTCAGGGACTCCATCGGGGGGAGTCGATCGGGATGTTCGAGGTACTCGACGATGCCCTTGCGGTGACCGGCACCCACGATCGCCACCACGTCGTACCCCGCCTCACGCAGGGCGTGCAGGCGGTGGGCGATGAAGGCGTCGCGCTCGTCGATGAGCGCCTCGGCCCCGCCGGGCGAGAACCGCCGGAACTCCTCCATCATCGCGGTCACCACGTCGGTGTCGGTGAGCGATTCCATGTCGAACTCCTCGTCCAGTTCGGCCGGGTCCTCGACGACCGCATCGAGCGCGAGGCCCACGAACAGTCCCGCGAGACCGCCCACCAGCCCCCCGGCGATCAGCCCGGTCACGCCCCGAAGGGCCAGGCCTCCCACGGACGCGAGCGTCTCGGCGCCCGGCAGGAGGGCGATCGAGGGTTCGCTCAGGGCGATCCAGACGCCAACGGCGACGCCGAGGCCGGCGCCGGCGACGCCCCGCAGCCACGTCGGCGTCCCTCCGACCGACGGGACGAACAGCGTGCCGACGAAGAGTCCGGCGACGGCACCGCCGACGGCCCCGCCGACGAACGCCAGCGAGGTGGTGCCGGTGAGTCCCAGCGTCGCGACGGTCCCCAGGCCGACCAGCGGCGCGATTGCCATTCCCGCGAGCAACCCGAACATCGCCCCGAAGGCGATGCCGAGGCTGATCCCCGTGGTCAGGACGTCGGTGACGCCCAGGGCGAGCCCGCCGATCATCCGCAGCTTCTCGCCGGCCGACAACCGAGTCCAGAACCGCTGCATCGTGGTCTGGATCTCCCGGTCCACCAGGGCGAGCCCGAGACCGTGCTCCTCGGCGGCATCGATCCCGGCCTTCATGTCGGCGCCGGGTTCGATGTCGAAGCGCTCGCCGAGGCGGGTCTGCACGTACGACAGCATCCAGTAGGCGATGAACTGGAAGACGGTGTTACCCCGGAGGAGGTCGCGCGAGTCGAGGTCGTCCGGCGTCTCGCCCTTGAGCTGGCGGTACCGCCCTTCGTCGAGTTCGACGGCCACGACGTCCGGCCGCTCGCGGTCGATCGTCTCCCGAACCTCCTCGACGCTGTCGGAAGAAACGTGAGCCGTACCGACGACGGTGACGGACCCGTCGCCATCGGCATCCGGCTCGGGGAGGGGCTCCCCGCCCTCGGTCACCTCGGCGGGTTCGGTCATTAGGAAGCCTTTCAGTCCGCCGGCTTTTACGGTTGTCGGACCCGTCGCAAGGGGCGCGACCCTGGCCGACACTTATCCGTCACGCCCACGGGAGTACTCGCATGACGGACGCCGGCGAAACGGCGACGCTCCTGGACTCGTACACGGAGATGACGGAGATGCTCCTGCCCAACGACACGAACACGCTGGGCCGGGCGCTGGGGGGTGCCGTCCTCCACTGGATGGACCTCGCGGGCGCGATCTCGGCGATGCGCTTCTCGGGGTTGCAGTGTGTCACAGCCGCGATGGACCACGTCGACTTCATCAGCCCCATCGATCAGGGCGAGGTCGCCATCGTGGAAGCGTACGTCTTCGACACCGGTCGGACCAGCGTCGACGTCAAGGTCGACGTTCGCGCGGAGGACCCCCGCGAGGGCGAACCCCGGGAGACGACGACGTCGTTTTTCACCTTCGTCGCGCTCGACGAGGACGGGGTTCCGTCGCCGGTCCCCGACCTCTCGTGCCCCACCGAGAACCAGCAGGCCCTGCGCGACGCCGCCCGCGAACAGCGCACGGAGCAACTGCGGGACGTGATGGAGCGGATGGACGTCGGGGGCGAGACCGACGAGTGAGTCACTCGAAGGCGATCCGTTCGCGCCCGGGATCGATCTCGACCCGTCCGCCGATCGGGATCGGCGCGGTCGGGTAGGTGTGGCCGAACTCGAGGTCGAAGACGATCGGGGCCTCGGGGTTGTATCGAGTGACGATCCGTTCGATCTCCTCGCGCTGTCGTTCGCGGTACCGCTTGCGCCACGACGCGGGGTGGTCGTACATCTCCTCGTGGGAGCGGGCCGCCGCACGCCCGACGAGGACGCCGTCGAACGTTTCGAGGAGCCCCCGCTCGCCCAGGGCCTGGAGGTACGACGCCACTTCCCCCGGATGGGGGATGAGTTCCGACGTCTCCATGGCCAGGATCGCCCCGTCCAGCGCGTCAGGGTCGGGGAGGTCGACGTCGGCGAGGAAACGGTCGACGATCACTTCGAAGCACCCTCCCCAGACGCGCCCGGAAACTGACGACTCGTCGCCGGCCCAGGTCCAACCGGGGTTCGGTTCGGTTTCCCTGGGCACGTCGAGCGAGTCGGGATCGGGCCAGTCGCCGGTCTCGTCGGTGAACGCCTCGGCTTCCCGGAGTTCGCCCGGGGAGTCCTCGAACAGCGCCCGTTCGAGGTACTCGACGGTGTAGTCGAACATCTCGCCGTCCATGGCGTACTCCAGCAACGTGGACCCCCCGTAATAGGAGACGACGCCCTCGTTCCAGAGGGTCAGCGCCAGGTGGGTGTTGTCGGACCAGCCGTAGAACCGCGTCGGGTTGTCCCGGAGGACCGCGGGGTCGAGGTGCTCCAGGATCCGAACCTGGTCGTTGCCGCCGATGTTGGCGATCACCGCCGAGATCTCCGGATCCCGGAACGCGTCCATCACGTCCCGGGCGCGGGCTCCGGGGTTGTCCGCCAGCCACTCCGCCGACCTCGTCGCCGTCGGGTACTCCACGGGCTCGAGGTCGAAGTTTTCGCGGATCCGCCGGAGGCCGAGTTCGTAGACGTGCGGGAACTCGGCTGCCGAATTCGAGGCCGGGGCCACGATAGCGACTCGGTCCCCGCGCTCGACCGGCGGCGGGACCGTGAACGAGTGCATGTCCACGTGGCTCGTTCCGGACCGGGAAAAAGGTCCGGCGGGCGTGTGGGCTGGTATCGTGGGTCACGACGTCCGTTTCGGGTCGTTCAGTGGATTCGCTTCGTGGGGCAGGTCGCGATGGCGCCCGTGATCCCCACGACGACGAGGAACCCGACGATCGGGCGGGCCGGGAAGTTCCCGGTACCGCCTCCACCCCTGTGTCGTCTCTCCGGAATCCCCCACGGACGACGGGACCCCACCGACCTCAGATCCCCTGGACCGTCTCGATGACGCCAGCCGTTTCGAGAAACATCCACAGCAGGAACGACACGTAGAGAGCGATGAGGCTGTAGGCCTCCAGGTCGGTGAGTTCGAGGTGCGTGCGCGTGAAGACGATAAATACGATGGTCGCGAACGCGAGAAAGCCCATCATCGGGATGGCCGCGAGGAAGTTGATGGTGGCCGTTCCGGCGATGAGGACGCCGACCGGGATGGCGACGAGGAGGTTGAACGTGTTCGATCCGAGGACGTTCGTGAGGCTGGTGACGTCGTCGTCGGACTGAGCGGCCCTGACGCTGACGAACGCGTCCGGAAGGCTGGTCGCGGCGGCGATGACGGTCAGCCCCCACAGGAAGGCCGGGGTGTCGAAGATGTCGCCGAACGCGAGGGCAGCGCGAACGATGCCCTCGACACCCACGGCGATGAGGACGAGTGCAATTCCCAGCATGGCCCACTCCCGTGACGGTTCGACGTCGACGGACTTCGACGAGACGTGGTCCCGGGTATCCTGATACTGGAGGAACACGTAGACGCCGTAGGTCAGCAGCGGCAGGAGCGCGAGCGTGGGAGTGAGGATGGCGGCCTCGTTCGTCCCGCCGGGGACGTAGGTCGCGCCGAGCGCGAAGGTAATGAACAGGACGAGCACGCTGATGATGTAGAACTGGGCGTCCTTGTGGACGATGTCGCGGGTCGCCTCGAGTTCCTCGCTGACGAGCGCCGACAGCGCCGGGATCATGAGCAGGTTGAAGATCGCGCTCCCGACGATGGCGCCGACCCCGAGGTCGAACTCGCCGTGCAGGAGGGTACTGATCACGACGGAGCTGAACTCCGGGAAACTCGATCCGACGGCGACGACGACGGCACCGTGAACTGCCACTGGGAGGCCGTAGTGCCTGCTGAGTCGTTCCGCCGACGTTTCGAGGCGCTCGCTCCCCTTCCAGATGACGGCGGTCGCCACGACCGCCAGCCCCAGATAGACGAAGAGCGGATACATCAGGGGAAAAGAATGCCCCCGGGGTGAAAACAGTGTCTCAGTCAGTTCGACCCCGATCTCTCGGCCGATCGAACGGGAACCACGACGGCCTCGAACGGTCCCGTCGGAGGCTGGCGGCGTCCTGCAGAGAAGGTTTATCCCCCGATACGACGTACTCGTTTCATGCAACTACCCGCGTTCTTACCGGAACCCCCGGAAGTCGAACCCTACGAATCGGACTGGGACGAAGCGTCCGATCTCGGGACCGACCACGACCACCGACGCGAGGAGATCGAAACCGTCCTCGAGGACGGCGCCTGGGAACGCGCCCTCCACGAGTGGGCCGACCACACCGACTGGGACGAGACCGACTTCGAGATCGCCCGGGACCTCGGCCTGTTCGAGGCGTTCGATTTCTCGTGGGATCCCGACGGCGAGCGAATCGAGTACCGGACGCCCGAAGTGCCCGACGATTGGCAGGAGCGGGACCTGCACCCGGCCCTCGATTCGTGGACCGTCGTCTCGAAGATCGACGGCGGCATGGCGGACCTCGGGCGGGTCGTCAGCGAGATCCTCCGGGCGGAGTACGTCGACTGGGAGAGCCCGTTCCCGGACCCCGACACCGCCCCGGAAGAACCGGCGGACGAAAACGCTGCGGACGGTGACCCCGAACCCGATTCCGAACTGATCACGGATCCCTACGCCCGGGAACGGCGCAAGGGCGACGAAATCGTCGACGAAGAGGAGTTCGACGCCGCGTCCGAGAACGGCCCGCGGACCGTCCGATAGTTCCGTCAAGCCGGGGAACGATTACAGGTCGACGCGGGTCGCTGCGAGGTGGAACGTCTCCGGCCGCTCGGTCCCCTCGGTTACCGCGAATCCCGAACTTTCGAGCGCTTCACGGGCGTCGGCGAACGAAAAGCGCTCCCCCGGCGGCGGGCCGGCCTCGCCGGCCCCGTTCGCACTCCAGTCGACGAGCACCAGGCGTCCGCCGCCGGCGATCGTCCGTTCGAGTTCGGCGAGCGCGTCGTCGCTCACGAACTCGTGGTAGGTCATCGTCGAGTACGCGGCGTCGAAGGCGTCGTCCTCGAAGGGGAGGTCGCCGACCTCCGCCGTGGTCAGTTCGACGGCCGCCGGAACCTCCTTCGCCAGGAAGTACTCGTGCATCGACCGCTGGACGTCGATGGCGTGGACGGTGTCGGCGTACGGGGCGACCTCGGTCGTGTAAAACCCGGTGCCGCTCCCCAGGTCGGCGACGACCTCGTCGCCGTCCAGCCCGAGCGGGGCGACGAGTTCCTCCCGGGAACAGTACCGGAACCGCGACGGGTCGTCGAGCCCGCTCGCGCCGGACGCGTCGAAGGTGTGTGAGCCCATGGGCGCCCTTGTCACTCCCGGACTAAAACCCATCGACGGCGGCAGTCAGTAGAGGACGGGGGATCCATCGACGACGGGGCGACCACCGACGAAAGGCGGCCGACTCACTTCACCTTGCCGCGGCCCTGGACGGACCAGACGCGTCGGACCCGTCCGTCCCGGACCCCGACCAGGGTGTCGTGGAGGTTGATCGTCGGGCAGACGTGCGGCGGGATGAACGCGAGTCGGCCGCCGACCGACAGGTCGCGGTCCAGGTCGCTCACGTCGATCGATCCGTGCTCCTCGGACGCGTTGGCGTACCGGATGGCGTCGTCGGCCGCGCCCGCGTACAGGGGGTCGACGTCGAGTTCGAGCGAGACGGACTTGCTCCCCGCGTCGACGACCACGCGGTCGTCCGGCGGTGCCGAAATCACCGTCGCGAGCACGGTGAGCGCGCAGTCGCGCTTCTCGATCCCCGGGAGCGCGGCGAGGTGCGCGTCCATGAAGGGGTACATTCCGGGATGGATCTCGTCGACGACCGGATGCGTACCGGAGTAGCGGGCGGTCGCCGTCGAACCGACGCCGACCGTCCCGACTTCGATGCCGGCGGCCTCGATGGCGTCGACCGTCTCCGCGAGGTCGTCCATGCAGGCCAGGCTCCGGCGTTCGAGTTCGGCCTCGGTCTCGGGTGGGTCCTCCCCGTAGGCGACGTGCCCCTCGTAGCCCATGACCCCGTCGGGGCGGACGTTCGGCGCCGCGTCGATCCGTTCGGCCAGTTCGACCGGCGGTTCGCCCCGCTGGACGCCGACCCGGCCCAGCCCCACGTCGACTTCGAGGACGACGTCCACGGTAGCGTCGTGGCGAGCGGCCGCCTCCTGCAGCGGGTCGAGATTGCCGTGACCGTCGACGGTCGTCGCGAAGCGATCGAGGCGCCCGGACAGCGCCACCAGGCGGTCGAGTTTGCGCTCGCCGACCACCATGTACGAGAGGTACACGTCGTCGATGCCGGCCGCGGCCATCACCTCCACCTCGCTCAGCGTCTGGCAAACGATACCGCCGCCGCCCACCTCGGCCTGCCAGTGGGCGATCGCCGGCACCTTGTGCGTCTTCGTGTGCGACCGCAGCGTCACGTCGTGTTCGTCGGCGAAGTCGGCGTAGGCCGCCACGTTGCGCTCCATCACGTCCAGATCGACGACGACGGCCGGCGTCTCGATGTCCTCGACCGCCGCGTGGAGTTCCGGTTTCAGATCGGTCGGCGTGGGAGTGGTCATGCGTCCGACGACGCCCGCCTGGAGGGTAAGTCCCGACGTGGCGGCCCGGATCGCTTCCTCGGTACGGTAGCCCCCGGCTTTTCCTTCGAGGCGGCGACGTCGTGCGAGTGCGATTCTCACGCCCCCGTCGATCCGCTCAGTTCTCGACGCGATCGACCCGCAGGTTCTGCCCCACAAGGCCGCGATCCTCAAGGGCGGCGAGGAGCTGTGGAACGTCACAGTCTTCGAGCACGTCGAACGCCGTGAGGCGCGCGTCGTACGGGTACTCCCGACTGGTCGCCATCTCGCGGAAACTCGGTCCCAGGGCGCGAAGGTCGACGGTTTCGACGTCGGTGTCGACGACCGCGGCGTAGAGGGCGTGATAGGCCCCGACGCCCTCACCGACGAGCGTCGCACGCCCGCAGTCGGTTTGGGATCGGACGAATTCGAGTGCCCGGAGGACGTCGTAGACGCGCATCCCGACCAGCGGCGCTCCCAAGAGCAACGCGTCGTACGCGAGTTTGAACTCGGTCCCGTAAATGCCGTCGTAGTCGTCGACCCAGGCCGGGATCGGGATTTCCCGATGGCGGACCGCGCCGACGCCGCGGGGATCGAAGGCGAAGACGGTCCCGTATTCCCCGGCGAGCGAGGCGACCTCGTCGCGGCGATCGGCCAGTTCCTCGGTCCCGTCCTCGTAGATGACGACGGCCGGGGATTCCGTTTCGACGTCGGGGTCCGAGACCAGGACGCCCGTGACCACGACCTCGGGGTCCCGCTCGGTTTTGAAGAAGACGTGGTCGACCTCGAGGCCGTCGGACTCGTCGTGCGCGACGTATCGCGGGTGGAGGTCACACCCCTCCCGATCGAGGCCGAGCGCGTCGACGACCCTTTGGCGGACCGCTCCCGCGTCGACCGTGTCGTCGTCGGCGCTCCGTCCCGCGTCGGGATGGCGATCGTGGACGTACGCGCGGATCAGGTCGTCGATCGTTCGCTCGCTGGGGTACGCCGCCAGGACACTGCCGTCGGGCGTACAGTGGAGATCGGACCCGTCGAGCACCGATATTTCGCCGTGGGACTCGAACGGCTCGTCGCCGAGGCGGTCGCAGAACCACTCGAAGATCCCGTCGCCGAGTTCGTAGACGGAACAGTGGGGCTCGTCAGCGACGACGAGGTCGACGTTTTCCCTCGCCTCGTACAGGTCGTAGACCTGCCGTGCCCGCCGGACCGATTCGTGGACGCCCTCGATCGGGAAGTACTCGTCCCAGGCCGCGGCGCCGACGCACACCGGTCGAGGCGCCATCCCCGTCAGGAAGTCGTCGAAGTTGATGCCGCGCGGGATTGCGGCGTAGGGGGCCTGTTCCGCGTCGATCCGTTTCCCCGTCCCCAGCCACTCCGATCGCTCGGTGACGGCACAGCACGGCGCGGCGGCGTCGATCCGGCCGTCGAGCAGCGAGAGGTACAGCGTCTGGATCCCGCCGCCCGAGGTGCCGGTGACGCCGATCCGGTCCCCGTCGACGTCGTCGCGGTCGAGCAGGTAATCGAGGCCGCACCGGGCGTCGTGGATCATGTAGCGCGCGAGGTTCGCCCCGGCGTAGAAGCACGCCTGCCCGGCGTAGCAGTGGGCGAACACCCCGCCGCCGCCCGCGACGACGGCCTCGCCGGTTTCGGGATCGCGGTACTGGTGTCGTTCCCCCTGACAGAGCGGATCGAGGACGAGCACGACGAAGCCGTTCAGCGCCAGTTCGACGGCGGCCCGCTGATTCCACGGATCGGCCTTCGCCGCGTCGACGTGCCCGCAGAGGAAGAGCACGCCGGGATGCGGGCCTTCGCCCTCCGGCACGTAACAGTTCGCGGTGACGTGGAAGTCCGGGCGGCTCTCGAAGGTCAACAGTTCGACGCCGTACCCCTCGCGGTCGAGGGCGCCCCGCCGCTCCACCGACGGGTCCGCCGGGCGGTCCGGGAGCCCGCCGATTGCGGTCGTGAAGTCCGTCCGGACCCGCTCCCGTCGCGCCTCGAACTCGCGACGCGAGTCGATCGACCGCTTTGCGTCCCGTTCGTCGGCGAACTCGTCGCTCGCACGTGCGCGGAGATAGCTCGAAAGCTGGTCGGCAACGTCGTAGTAGCCGTTCACCGCGTCGTCGAACCCGTACACGATACCCGGGACGTAGCGACCGATACCGGCAAAACGTTTCCGGGTGACGGGACCACGGGGTCTGATCTAAACGGACATCGCGCCGTCGGGCGGGAACCTCGGCGAATTTCCGGTCGTGGGTCTCGACCTCCGTCCCGACCGGCCGCCGGCCGGTCAGGCCTCGACGACCTGTCGAATGCGGCTCCGCGGGGAATCCGGGTTCGCCTCGCGGAGCCCGGCAATGGCGTCCCGGAACGCGATCTGGTAACTCGCCGGGCCCTGATAGTCCCCGAAGGCGCCCTCCGCGGCGGCCTCCCCCGCAAGGCCGAAGGCCGCGGTCCCGAGCAGCGACGCCCGCTCGGCGTCGTCGACGGCGCCGGCGACCGTCGCCAGCGTCGCGCCGAGCATGCAGCCGGTCCCGACGACGGTGCTCATCATCTCGTGGCCGGTTTGCACCTCGTACGCCGCCGCTTCCGTCGCGACGACGTCGGTCTCGCCCGAGGCCACCACGACGGCCCCGTACTCCCGGGCGCAGGCGATCGCGGTCTCGGCGATGTCGGCGTATTCACCAACCGACTCGACCCCGCGGACCTCCGCGTCCTCGCCCGTCAGGGCCGCGATCTCGCCGTGGTTGCCGTTGACGATCGACACGTCGAGGTCGCCCGCCAGGCGTTCGCCCACCCGGTCCCGGGTCGGCGTCGCGCCGACGCCGACGGGGTCGAGAACGACCGGCACGCCGGCCTCGTTCGCCGCCCGTCCGGCCGCCATCATCGCGGCTTCGCCGGTCTCGCTGACCGTCCCCATGTTGAGCAGGAGCGCCTGGGCGCCGGCGACCATGTCGGCGACCTCGCGCTCGTCGTCGGACATCACCGGCAGCCCGCCCCAGTGGCGGATCACCTGCGCGACGTCGTTGGTCGTCACGTTGTTCGTGAGGGCGTTGATCAGCGGCGTGGTCTCCTCGACGTCGGCGAGGCCCGCCAGGTCGACGTCGGGGACGGTCATGCCTCGACCCCCCGACGTCGCTTGCCCTCGCGGACCGCCCCGGCGAGTTCGCGAGTCGCCGCTTCGGGATCGTCGGCGCCGGTGATGGCGCTGATGACGGCCACGCCGTCGGCGCCCGCCGCGACGACCTCGGCGGCGTTCTCGGGCGTGATCCCGCCGATCCCGACCGTCGGAATCTCGACCGCGTCGTCGATGGCCCGGACCGGATCGAGGCCGATGTCGTACTCGTCGTCGTCGATGTCCTCCTTGGAGTCGGTCGCGTAGATCGTCCCGACGCCGAGGTAGTCCGCGCCGGCCGCCTCGGCCTCGCGGGCGCCCTCGACGGTCGAAACCGACCGGCCCACGATGGCGTCCTCGTCCAGTTGCTCGCGGGCGTCCGCGACCGGGAGGTCGTCGTCACCGAGGTGGACGCCGTCGGCGTCGGCCGCCACCGCGACGTCCACGCGGTCGTTGACGATCAGCGGCACCCCGGCGTCGCGGGTCGGTTCCCGGAGTTCGCGGGCGATCCGGAGCTGCTCCCGAGCGCCGGCGTGTTTCTCGCGGACCTGGACCACGTCGACGCCGCCGGCGAGGGCGGCCTCGACGACTTCGGGCGTGGTCAGCTCCCCCGAGAGGCTCTCCTGGGTGACGAGGTACGTCTCCATCGATACCATACCCGGGTGTTATGCCCGGGTAATAATACCCCTGGCGGTTTTCCTATCCTCCACGCCGTGTGGTACCGGTCGTCGGTTACCGGATTCGTGACGCCGGCGTCGCCCTCCGAGGAACCGGTCACCACGTGTCGATGGGGCCGTCGAACGATGTCGGCCGGGGTTCCCGCCCCCAACCGTCGTTGGAAGACGGAGAACGAGCAGGCGAACGTCCGTCGTCGAGTCGTTCCAGCGCGATATCGAACGCCGCGCGACTCCGATCGACGAGGGAGACCTCGTGCTCGGAGGGTAGCGAGTCCCTCCTGTTGCGAGCAAGCATCTGCGCCAACTCGGTCTCCCCAGGTACCAGGCCCGGACTAAAGGGGAATTCTGATTTGATAAGTACCTGGGGAGGGGCGTGGACGGTGAGCAGACAGTAGGTCGGTACCCAAGCAGGCAGGGAGTCCGAACGGGTACCGGGTGGGCGGCGACGACGGGCATCGATCCGTCGGGTCCGCGTGGCGAGCACGGACGAGTAGTGATTGGAGTGCCGTATACGAAAAACCGTCCGCAGTGTTTCTGATCGTGAAATCCGTCGAGTCGGAGTTCGGGGGACCCTCTCGACTCCGTCCCCTCGACCCCTACGGGCTGTCTCTCCGCACGCTTGCGGTGAACTCACCATCGCCCAGATCCAGCGAGATCGCCTCCGCGTCAGTAGTGAACACTTTCCGGTGATGGCCGTCAGGATGCAACTCCACGTACGAGTCCACGATCCCTGCGGTTTCGAGTCGGTCGAGACGACGGTACACGGTCGGCCTGGATCCGTCGCACTCGGTCACGAGTTTTCGTGCGGGTTTGGGCCCGTCCCGAACCGCGTTCAGTATCGACCAGCTCAACTCGTCGTCCAGCAGTTCGAACACGATCGTGGTGGAGGGCGACGGATCGTCAGCCTCGTGAGGGCCGCCCGACGGGGCTGATGCGGGTTGAGTCGTGTGGAGCATCGGGTTCAAACACAACCTGGGGTTTCGCCCCTACGGGCGTTCCGTCAACGTGAGTGGGCCCTCTCGAACTGACGGGCTAGTAGTATCGTGTCACACGCGCGACGAGCGTCCCACACTGTCTCCCCCACCGGACAGGCACGGACGCGATGCTTCCTCGGGTGGCCAGAGACCCGTCTCAGCGCCTGAAACACTGGAGCGGGTTATAGGGAGAAACGGGCCAAGCCAGGAGACGAGATGGCAGCGATACGAACGAACGGACTCACGAAGCACTACGACGGGGGAATCATGGGCGCCGATGTCACGGCCGTCGACGATCTGGATCTCGTCGTCCAGGAGGGGGAAGTCTACGGGTTCCTCGGGCCAAACGGTGCGGGGAAGTCGACGACGATCGACATGCTGCTCGACTATTCCCGTCCCACCGAGGGAACGGTCGAGGTCCTCGGTCACGACGCGATCGCGGAGTCGGAGGCCGTCAGCGAGCGCGTCGGCGTTCTGCCGGAGGGGTACGGACTCTACGACCGCCTCTCCGGTCGGCGGAACCTCGAGTTCGCGATCGAGTGGCAGGACGCCGACGACGATCCCGCCGCCCTCCTCGAGCGCGTCGGCCTCGGCGCCGACGACGCCTCCCGGCCCGTCGCCGACTACTCGAAGGGGATGACCCAGCGCCTCGGGCTGGCGATGGCACTGGTGGACGATCCCGAACTACTGATCCTCGACGAGCCGTCATCGGGCCTCGACCCGAACGGGATTCGACTCCTTCGGGAAATCGTCCGGGAGGAGGCCGACAGTGGAACGACGGTGTTCTTCTCCAGTCACATCCTCGGGCAGGTGGAGGCAGTGTGTGACCGCGTGGGGATCCTCGACGACGGTGAACTCGTCGCCGTCGACACCGTCGACGGCCTCCGCGAGGCTGCGGGCGCCAGCTCGACGCTGGAACTGACCATGTCGAACGGGGTAACGGCCGACATCGTCGATGCGGAAGGCGTTTCCGACGTCGAGGTCCGTGGCCCCCGGCTTCGCGTGACCTGTACCGACTCGCGGGCCAAAGCTCGCATCGTCGCCGACCTGCTCGACAGCGGTCACGAGATCGTCGACGTCGGCTCGGAGTCGGCCTCCCTGGAGGAGCTTTTCGCCGCCTATACCAACGGCACGGCGGTCGAAGAAAGCACTGACGGCGCGGACGGTGCGGACGACGCGGACGAACCGCCCCAGGACGAGACGCCGGGTTCGGAGGTGGTCGCATGACGTGGGCCCAGGTCGCCCGCAAGGACTTCGAGGACGCGGTCCGGTCGAAGATGCTCTGGGGACTCGTGGGCGTCTTCGTCGCCTTCATGGCGTTCGTCCTGGTGGTCGCCATCAATACCGCCGACGCGGCCGAGGCGACGAGCGAAGCGGCGCTCGGACTGACGGCCAATTTCGCCCAGCTGTTCGTCCCGCTCATCGCGATGATCGCCGGCTACCTGGCGGTCGTCGGCGAGCGCCGTACGGGGAGCCTGCGGATTCTGCTCGGGTACCCCCATTCCCGACGCGACGTCGTGTTCGGGAAGTTCGTCGGGCGGAGTACCGTCATCGCGGTCACGCTCGCGATCGGTTCGGCGGTGAGCATCCTGCTCGTGGCGCTGGTCATCAAGTCCCCGGATCTCGCCAACGTTGCGGGGTTGCTCACCGCGATCGTGTTGTTCGGGATCTCCGTTGCCGGGCTCGCGGTCGGGATTTCCGCGTCGGTGACCTCCCGCGGCAGGGCGATGGCGCTGGCCATCGGGTCGATGCTCGTGTTCTGGCTCGTCTGGGACGCGATGGCTGCCGGCGTCTACGCCGCGGTGACCGGCTCGTTGCCCGGACTGACGGCCGAGGGCTGGTACTTCCTGCTGAAACGGCTGAGCCCGATCGGCGCGTTCCGGACGGTCGCCGAGGGGTTCGTCGGCGGCAGAGTGCCGCCGATCTTCAGGCTCGGTATCGAGGAGATCCCCCCGAACACACCGTCCGAGCAGCTGGTCCTTTCGAAGCGAGTCGCCGGCCAGCTGCCGTTTTATCTGAAGAACTGGTTTGGCGCGGTGACGCTGGCAGCGTGGGGAGTAGTCCCGACGCTCGTGGGATATCTCCGGTTCAGACGAATGGATCTCTGACGACACCCGGCGCATCGACCCGTCAACACGTCGTGGCGTTTGCGTCGGGCACCGATTCCCGAACGTTCAAGATCTTCCGTTCTCCCGAGCGGTGCTTCGCCGGACGTGGAAGGCGACGCGAGGCTCCCTGCCTTGCCCGCCGGGAGCCCGTAAAACGCCTTCGAATGAATTTCACCCGGGGCGACGGCTTCGTCGTCGTCCGGCCCGGCGAGAAAGGGGCTTGGACACCCGGTTCCGAACCCACACGTCTACTCCTGGAAGCGTCCTCCGAGTCGGCTTTGTCGAAACCCTCGATAGGTGATACGTTCTAGCGACCGGGCTGAAGACAGGGCGCGTCTCTTGCGATCGGTTCGGATCCGATTCCCCCGAGCGTCACAACACCGGGTGAGGATGTGGTCCCCCGATGTCCGAGAGGCGGCAATAACCAGCAGCGTTAACTGTGAGTTGATCAACTAGTCGCCCATGCGTGCGTCTCCGCTCTCATCGATCGCCGTCGTCGCCCTCCTGGTCTTCGCGGGATGTACGGGCCTTCCAGGCACGGGTGGGGACCAGCCCTCGCCCGACGCGTCCCCCGCCGACTTCCCGAAGGCGTCGGCGATCGATCAGTCCGTGTTCGACACCCACGCGACCGCGCTGGCCAACACGAGTTTCACCCTCACGGTCGAGAGAACCCGGAAGGAATCCGATCCCACAGCGGAACAGAACGTCACGTACAGTAACGAAACGACCCGGTTTCTCGCCGAGCCCGGCGCTTCACAGTACCTCGTACACGCTTCCGGCGACGACTACTTGTTGCCGAACGTTTCCATATTCTCGAACGGAAGCACGGTGTACTCGTTGTTTAGGGAGAACAACCGGACGGATGTGTCCACCGTCGCCTCCGTGCCGGTGTTCAACGAGTCGGGCGACCAATATCTCTGGCGGTGGTGGTTCGGCAACGACAGCCGAAACTGGCCCGAGAACGCCGCGATCGACGCCACGTTCCAGCGCGAAGGCGTCGAGACGTTCCAGGGCGTTCCGGTGATGCGGTACGAGGCCATCGGCGTCGACGCACTGGCCGACTCGTCGCTGGTAGGCGAGAACGCGAGTTCGCGGTACGGGGAGTTCTCGGCGACGCTCCTGCTCGACGAAGACGGCGTCATCCGCCACTTCGAGTACGAAATCATCTTTGCCGACTCCCCTATCCGGAGGATGGCGACGGCGTACACCCTGTCCGACGTGGGGAGCACCCACGTCGAGAAACCGGACTGGGTGGCGAACGCGACGGCGGGGTCGTAACTCCTCGGCTCGATACCGCCGGGGCCCCGGTTGATCAATCCACCCTCTGTGTTCAGCACGGAGTTCCTATCAGATTCCGAGGGTTCAACGGAGACTCCGCGTGCGCCCTGCAGTTGGCAGCGTCTCACGCGCCGAAACACCGTTCGGGGCTTGATACTGTCCCGGCAACTACCAACGACGTGGGACCGAAAGTCCCGGAGTTCCGATCCCCGGTTCACGCCGCCCACGCACCCGCCGACCCGTGCGCCCTCCCGCGAACCGGCGGCTCCCCGACGGACGAGTCACGAGACGCCGATCAATAAGCGTAGCCACCACGGACACCGACGGCCGTTCAATATTGTGCCAACCTATGGGTGGACGGCGACCGCCCTATAGAGTACAATGAGCGCTTCCGTGCGTGCCAGGAACCGCGAACGCGTTTCAGCGTCGATCGCGAGTCGTGTGGTCGGACCAGGGAACGAGAGTACTGGTTCCCACTCACTTTCGGAGGGTTCGGCCGATGGCGAGTGACGAACACTCCTCGAACCGATTCCCCGTTCGGGACGGGGATCCGGCCACGAATTTCGGACCTGTCAGGCACGCGGGTGCGAGCGAAACCAGGGAACGGGTCGTCCCTGCGACCGGTGCCGAAGGCACCGAGATTCTCGACCTCCTCGGGGACGAGTACACGTCCCGGATCCTCGAAGCGTTGAGCGTCGAACCACGACCGGCGCGGGAACTCGTGTCGGTCTGTGACATGTCCCGGCCGACGGTGTATCGACGGCTCGACCGGCTCGAGGACCACGACCTCGTCTCGACCGACACCACCATCGACGAAGATGGCCACCACCGCAAGGTGTTCGCGACGACCTTCGAACGGGTCACGGTCGAACTGGCCGACGACGCTCCCACGGTGCACCTCGTGGTTCGTGAGGGTCGCGAGGAGAAGGGAGCATCCTCGGTTCCGGTCTCCGCCGATTGACGTCTCTGCCGCGGTTTCTGCGTGACACTACGACGTAGACTTCGACGTCGCTCCGAGGAGGGGGCGCCCGGTTCGCCGATTCGGCGAGAGCGGTACCCTTGAAACCCATAGACGCCGAGAGGAACCCCTTGCCGAACACAGGGTCCGGGGTCGATTAAATCGGGGAGTTCAGCGTGCCGAAGTACACTTGCCAGGCGAGGGCGGACTTGGCCACGAGACTGAGGAGGATATACGTTTTCTCGCCGAAGAGGTAGTCCTCCCAACGTGACACTTCCAGATACTGCAGGGCCATGTTCAGCGCAAAGAGGTTGAAAAAGACGAAAATCGAGACGTAGATGTAGATAACGAACTCGGGGAACTCGCCACCGCTGGCGATTACGGTACCGATGAACGTGATGCCGATGATAATCCAGGGAATGATCCCGGCGATGGTCCCGACCCAGAAGGGCGTCCAGTCAGTTTGCTCGGTCGTCTCGTTGCGTTGTTCCATCAGGAGTCCCGCGAGATTCATCACCGCAACCAGTCCGAACAGCCCCACGAGCGACCCGAGGTCCCAGACCCCGGCCAGCATGCCGATCACGACGATCATCAGCGAGGCGCTCACGGAGTATTCGTACCACCGGTAGGGGTTCATCCCCCTGTCGAGATACGCGACGTATTTGTCGTACCGGGCGGTCGCGATGATCGTGTGCGCGAGCGCGGAAATGAAGAGAAAGCCCGCCACGAGCAGGGGAAGGTTGAGGTCGACAAACGAGACTGTCTCCGGGAAGATCGTCTCGGTTTCGGGGTTGAACCCGTATCTGGTGCGCGTCACCGGCCACAGGACGTTCTCGGCCAGGATGACCATCGCCACCCCCTGCAGAAAGTGGAGGACAGCCATCACGGCGTTCCACAGTCGGAGCCGGGTGTCCCGCGCAGACGTCTGCTGTTCGGCCTCGGTGGCCGTCGTACTCGTCGTGGACATAGTCCTAGTTGTATTATACTCGCTCACCGATAAGTCTAGAGGTTGGTGACCAATGGTTTTCAAGTCCTGACTCGTCAGATCTCGATTCGGGCGACTGGCATACCAAGCGCAGATCTCCAATCCGGTCTCCGACCGTATTTACCTGACATTCTGCTCAGGAGAAAAACCACACTTGACAACTCAAGCTGTATGACGACTTTTGCAGTATTGGCCTGGTATTGTCATTTGAAATTCATTATTCCCTTGGTTCTCCCGTAGGAAATCGTCGATGTACTGAACGGGAGCGATGAAGTCACAGAGGTCGAGGGCACCGCGTGCGCGCCGGGGCTCGCCTATCGGGGCACCTCCAACGACGGGTTGACACGGCATCCTGGAGCTTCCAGTTCCGGCCCGAACTACACCGAAAACCGGGATGTGACGAACGCAAATACGCTGTTCGGACGACGTTCCGAAATCAACATCGAGCCACACGAGAGCGTTGATTCTATCGGGGGCTCTTCGACTCCCTCGAACACGTACTGACCCCGAGGACGGAGTACAGCCCGCAAGTCCCTGTTGCCGCGGTCCCGAGTAAAACGAGTGCGAGCACCCCCAAGACGGGTGAAAGTAACGTTGGGAGGGATCCTACTCCTGCAAGAACAGCGAATGACCCGATTCCGAACAGTGCCCCAGTTGCAGTTCTGAGCTGCCGGTCTGTTGATCCGACGTTCTGGCTCACATATCTGTTAGTGGTGGGATACGTATGTACCTTCGCTCCCCCGAAGGAGATTGCTGATACAGTTGGGAAAGTCAATGCGCACGTCGGGGCCCCCTCGTTTGAGTGTCTGTACACCGGGACTACGGATCCCGATCTTCCGGACGAATTTGCATGACTCGAGGCTGTCAACAACCTGCGATACAAGAATGGCCCAAGGTTTTCTACAGGATTTGCGCCCTGTATTCAAGACGAGCGTGGAAATTTGTCACCCCTTGTAGAGTTCAACAGAGCCGCTGGAGCGGATGACCGTCGTGGCCACGCTCTGAACGGCGAAGGACCGACACTCGGAACCGAAGCGCGTGATTGGATGCGACGCCAGTTACGACGTGGCGTTCGCCCACCGTCGCAGCGTTTCCTCGTTCCCCGACTCGCCGGCCACCATGACGAGGGGCTGGTTGGTCGGCGCGTAAACGTCCATTTCCCGCCCCTTCGTGGAGTACCACGTATCGACGTTGTCGATGAGACCGGCGCTTTGCAGCTGGGCGAGGTGGTGATTCACGTTCTGGAGCGACGTGTCAACCCGCTCGGCGAGGTCGGACGCAGGTGCGGGCTCCTCGTGCAACGCGGTCAGGACCTTCCGTGCCGTGTCCGAGGAGAGCGCGTCCAGGATCTCGTCGGAGTCCGTGAGCGAAACGCACGCCGGAGTAGCTTCGTGCCCATCGACCGTTCGATCCGGGAGTAGCGACGCCATCGTTCCCATTGTGTCTTTGTCGACGGGTTCCCGGATCAGTAACGTTCGCACTACGGTCGTTGGGTCCCGCCGGCTGAACGGCTATCAGTATAGCCACGACACGTGGTATGACGTCACTTCCACGAGTGACAACCCCACGAGCGATGCGACCGCAGCCGGCCGAACCAACCATTTACCCTTCTCGGGCCGAAGCGTTGTCCCATGTTTCCACTCGGGGCACGTTCGTTGCGTGTTTTCGTCGTGGGGAAGGGCGAATCTACTCTCGGCCGGTTAACGGGCCGAAAGGGGGTGGGCGGTCACCAACTGGACGTCGAGGTCGTCTCGGCAGACGTCGTCAGGGAAGACGGATTCGAGGCTGCGTCCGTCGATTGCCTGGTGATAGACGGCGGTCAGTTCGACGACGGGGGCGTCGAGCTCGTCGGGAGTATACGGGACGTCGCGCCTGATCTGGCGGTGTTCCTCCTCGTCGACGGCGAGTACGAGGACGTCGTTCCCGCTGCACTCGCCGCGGGCGCGACCGACGCGGTTCCGCGGTCGCTCGTCCGGGACGACCCCGAACTCCTCGTGGACAGAATCACTGCGACCGTCGAACGCGACATGGCGCACGACGGCTTCGGGGATCTGTACGAGAACGTTGCCGGAACGGTGGCGATTCACGACCCCGAGACGGGACGGGTAGTCGACGCCAATGGCACGCTGTGTGACCTGCTGGGATACGAGCGCGGGGAACTACGGTCGCTGACGTTCGGCGAGATCACGGCGGAACGCCCCGGATTCGACCGGGAGCGAGCAACGAACGTCGTCAGGAGCGTTTCGGACCGGGAGCGTCCCATCGAGGTCGAATGGCCCCTGGAGAGCGCGGACGGGACCGTGCGGTGGGTCGACGCCAGATTCAGCCAGGTCAGGATCGGGGGACGGGAGTTCGTTCTCGTCGCTGCCACGGAGGTCACCGAACGGCGCCGTCGAGAACACGAGTACGAACGGATCTTCGACGGCGTCAACGACGTCATTTCGGTCCACGACCCGTGGTCCGAGGAGTTGCTCGACGTCAACCAGACGCTGTGTGACCTCACCGGGTACAGCCACGAGGCCTTGCTCGAGATGGACGTCGACGGGTTCAGCGCGACGGCGGACGGGTTCACCGGCGATCGAGCCTACGAGATTCAACAGCGAGTCGCCGCGACGGGGGAGCCCGAAACGGTCGAGTGGATGATCGAGACGGCGGGCGGGGACCGGCGCCGCCTCGAAACGGTGCTCTCACCCGCGACGATCGCCGGTGAAGACCGCGTGCTCGCCCTCTCGCGCGACGTGACCGAACATCGCCAGCTGGAGCGGTCCTATCGCGAACTGTTCGAAGGGGTCTCCGACGCGCTCGTGGTCCACGATCCGGAGACCGGCGAGATACTGGACGTGAACGAGCGGTACTGTGCGCTGACGGGATACGATCGCGAGGAGCTGGTGGGGTCGAACATCCGTCTCATCGTGCCCGACGATTCGGCGTACACCGACGACGAGGCCCTGGAGCGTATCGAGATGGCACGGGAGGACGGGCCCCAGCTGTTCGAATTCAAGGGGCAGCGAAAGGGCGGGGGCACGTTCATGGGGGAGATCAACCTCAGTACGGTCGAGCTCCGTGGAGCGGAGCGCGTGCTCGCGAGCGTTCGGGACATCACCGAGCGGAAACGTCGGGAACGGGCGATCCACGAACTCCAGAAGGCGACCGAGAGCATGCAGGACGCGGAGTCGGTCGAGGCCGTCGCCGACACGGCGGTCGAAGCCGTCGCCGAGGCGCTCGAGCTGCCGGTGACGGCCTGCTGGTTCCACGATCCGGACGAAGACGGACTCGAGCCGGTCGCCGCGACCGACGCGGTTTACGACCGGGGGTTACTGTCGCCGCTCCCGGCGGACCGCTACGAGTACGAGGCGTTCCGCGAGGGCGAGGTAACCACGTACGCCCCCAGCGAAGAGAACCCCGACAACCCCCTCGAAAGCGCCGTCCTGCTCCCGCTGGCCGACCACGGCCTGATCGCTGCCGGGCAGCCGGATCGGACCGAGTACGATCCGGTCACGCTCGACGTCGCGCGGACGCTGGCCGAACACACGGCGACCGCCCTCGATCGCGTCGAACGCGAGCGGGAGGTTCGCGAGAGCGAGCGGCGTCTCAGGATCATCGCCGAGCGGATCGACCAGGTCATCTTCCTCGCCGAACCCGACTTCTCCGAGGCGTTCTACGTGAACGACGCGTACGAGGAGGTCTGGGGGCGTCCCGTGGAGGAACTCCTCGACGCCCCGAGGGGATTCATCGACTACATCGACCGACGGGACCGGGAGGCGTTCGAGGCGGACTTCGAGCGGATGCTCGCGGACTTCGAGGCGGGGGAACCGGACGACAGCTACGAGTTCGAGTATCGGATCCGCCGACCGGACGGCGAGGTCCGATGGGTCCGGGCCACCGGCTACCCCGTCGAGTACGACGGCGACGACCTCCGGTTCGTCGGGATCGTCGAGGACGTCACCGAGCGCCGCGAGCTGGAGCGAACGTATCGTTCGGTCTTCGAGAACGTCTCGGACGGGCTCGTCGTTCACGATCCGGAAACGGGGGAGATCGACGACGTCAACGATCGGTTCTGCGAGATGAACGGGTACGACCGCGAGGAACTCCTCGGCGAAACGGTCGACCTCGTCACCGGTCCGGACCACGCGTACGAGGACGTCATGGACCGCATCGCCCGCGCTCGCGAACGCGGTTCCCAACTGTTCGAGTGGCGGAACCAGCGCAGGGACGGCGGGACCTTTCCGGTCGAGGTCCATCTGAGCGTCGTCGAGATCCGAGGGGAGGAACGAGTCCTCGCGAGCGTTCGGGACATCACCGAGCGCAAGCGCCGCGAGCGGGAGTACGAACAGATCTTCAACAGCGTTCAAGACGGGATCCTCGTCTTCGACCAGGAGACGCTCGACATCCTCGATGCCAACGAGGCATATCTCGACATGGTCGGCTACGAGGACCTCGAAACCGTCCAGGAGCGTGGCGTCGAAGGGCTCAGCGCAACGACGGAAGGATACACGTTCGAGAAGGGACTGAAAGTCCACCGGCAGGTAGCGGAAAGCGGCGAGCCAGCGGTCGTCGAGTGGCAAGCGGAGACGAAGGACGGGGAGCGGCGGGAACTGGAAACCAAGGTCGCCCCGGCCGTCATCGGTGGGGAGGAAGTGAACGTGGCGATCAACCGGGACGTCACCGAGCGCAAGCGCCGCGAGCGGGAGTTCGAGCAGATCTTCCACGGCGTCAAGGACATCATCAACGTCTACGACCCCGAGACGGCGGAACTCGTCGAGGTCAACGACACGATGTGCGAACTGACCGGCTACGACCGGGACGCCATTCTCGACGGCGGTCTGGGTGCCGTCAGCGCGGTCGACGAGGGATACACGGCGGAACGGGGCGCGGAACTGATCGAGGAGGTGATGGAGTCCGGCGAGTCCCGCGAACTGGAATGGCGCCTCGAAACGGCCGACGGCGACCGTCGCTGGCTGGAGGTCAAGGCCACTCCTGCGACGATCAACGGCGAGGACCGCGTGCTGACGATCTCCCGGGACGTGACGGAACGAGAGCGGTCGGAACGACGCCTCCGGGCGATCCTCGACCGCATCGACGAGGCGATCTTCCTGTCACGGGCACACGAGATCACCCAGGCCTCACAGGCTCCCGACTACGTGAGTGCGGGCTACGCGGACATCTGGGGACAGCCCCTCGAGGGCATTCGTGACCGATACGAGAACGGCTTCTTCGGGACGCTCCATCCCGACGACGAACCCGACTACCGGGCGTTCGTGACGGGGATCGTCGAGGACATCGACAGGGACTCCGCGTCCGACAGATATTCGACGGAGTACCGGATCGAAACGCCCGAGGGCACCGTCCGGTGGGTCCAGTCGGACTTCTACCCCGTCGAATGGGAGGCCGGGCCGCCGCGCATCGTGATCGTCAGCCGGGACGTCACCGAACGCAAGGAGCGCGAGCGACGGCTCGTCTCCTTCGAGGAGGCGACGGACGATCTGGCGACGGTGGACGCGCCGGGGGAGGCCGCGCGAACGGCCGTCGACGCCGCGACGGACACGCTGGACCTCTCCGCGGTCGGGGTGTTCCTCTACGACGAAGACGAGGGGGTCCTGAAACCGGAGGTTCGTTCCGACGCGCTCCCGGACGCGATCGGCAGCCGCGCCGTGGGGCCCGCGGACGGATCGCTCTGGGATGCGTTCGCGACGGGGGACGTCCTGGGCGCCGACCGGACGGAGCTGGGGGTCCCGGACGTCGATGACGACGCCGCGGACGACGCGGACGGTATCCTCGAAGACTGGCGCCTGGTTCCGCTGGGAAACCACGGCGTGCTCTTCGTCGGTTCCGCCGACAGTTCGCTCGACCCCGACACGATCCAGTCCGCACACGTCCTCGGGGCCACCCTCGAAGCCGCGCTGAATCACCTCCGGGGGCAACGGGAACTCGCCAGCCGGGAGGCGGAGCTTCGGACCGAAACCGAGCGCGCCGAACGGCTCGACCGGATCGCCCGCCTCACGCAGCAGGTCGAGGCCGCCATCACCGAGGGATCGGATCCCTCGGAGGTCGAGCGGGCGGTCTGTGAACGGCTGGCCGACACCGGTCCGTACGAGGTGGCGTGGATCGGCGGTGTCGAGGTCGGGACGGACCGGCTCGTCCCCCGAACCGTCGTGGGCGAGTCGAGCAGGTACGTCGGCGCCATGGACCTGATGACGACCGACGACGCCGCGGATCGCCACCCGGCAGTCGAGGCCTGGCGGACGGACGCGGTCCAGGTCGCGAGTTCGCTCGTCGGGGCGGGGCCCGCGGGCGAGTGGCGCCAACACGTGCTGTCACGCGGCTATCAGTCGATCATCGGCGTCCCGCTCACCTACGACGGAATCACGCACGGCGTCCTGGCGATCGCGGCCGACTCGCCCAACGCGTTCGGTGACCGGGCGCGATCGGTCCTCGAACAGCTCGGGACCTCCATCGGCCACGCGCTCGCGGGAATCAAACGTCGGCAGGCGCTCGAATCGGACGAAACCGTCGAACTGGAGTTCGTCGGGAGCGGCACGGCGTTGCAGTTCGCGCAGGCGGCCACCGAGGCCGGCTGCACGGCCCGACACGAGCGGACCGTACACAGGGAGGACGGAGGCGTGAGCGTGTATTACCTGTTCGACGGCGATCCCCCGGCCGACGTCGCCGACGTGGCGACGGAGTCCTTCCCCGGCCGGGTCGACGTCGTGCGCGACGGGTCGGACTCGGTCCTCGTCGAAGTCGTGACCGACTCCTGGTTCGGCTCGCCGCTGGCCGAGTTCGGGGCGGTGCTCCGTCGCGCCGAGGCGACGCCCGACGGGACGACCCTGGTGGTCGAACTGCCGGTCCGGTCCGACGTCCGATCGTTCACCGAGCGCCTACGGGAACTCGCCCCGTCACTCGAGTTGGAGGCCAAGCGACAGCATCAGGGGTCGGAACGGACGACCGAGGAACTCCGGAACCGGATCGAGGAGCGACTCACCGATCGCCAACACGAGGTCCTCCGGACGGCCTTTGCCGCGGGGTACTTCGAGTGGCCACGGGAGAACGACGGGAGCGAGGTAGCGAGCCGGCTCGACATCACCCAGCCCACGTTCAACAAGCACCTGCGGATGGCGGAACGGAAGACCTTCGGCGCCCTCCTCGGAAACGAGGCCTGACGCCCTCTCGTCTCAGTAACTCACAGGCGATTCGGGACCCCTTCCTGTAATTCTGCCAGCGACACCGCGCAGTGGGGCCCGAGTGTGGTCGCCCGGCCCTTGCTCAGCGTGGTTAGCGGTTCAGTTCGGGCCAGCGGGTACGAGTGATGGGAGCCGGCCGCCGACGACCGCCGGTGGATGGTTCGGATTCGCCGTCGGCGTCGCCGCTCATACGCTTTCACCACGTCGACCGCGGATCCCTGCCCGCGGGAGAGTTCGTCGGCGAGGACCCACGCGTCCTCGATGGCCAGGCCGGTCCGGAGGCCGGTCGCCGGCGGCACCGGGAAGGCCGCCGAACCGCAGTACGCAACCCGACCGTGGCCCCACGAACCGGTCCCGGCGTCGGCCTGGTACACGTGCGTCCGGTCACCGACGAGTGGGTGCACCGGGACCGCCTCCCCGTCCGCTTCCAGGGCGGACCCCGACAGCATGGAACGAGCCATCTCGGTCACCCGACCGTCGTCGAAACCGTCCGATTCGGCCGTCGTGAGTCGAACGAGGCGTTCGCCGTCGGTGGTCGGCGAGGGCACGAACTGTCCGAACGCGTCGTCCCACCAGTTGTCGAGCACGGTCCTCGTGGAGCCCTCGGCGCCGCGGATGACGCCCTCCATCTGGGTGACGGTCGTCCACTCCGGAACGTCCCCGTCAGTCCCGGATCGGACCGACGATTCGGGCCCGTCGGCACCGATTACGAGGTCGAACGACTCCCGAACGCCGCTCTCGAACTCGACCTCGTTCGCGCTGGGGCGGTCGGAAACCCCTGCGATTTCGGAGGACAACACCGTCGTTTCGGGGGCGATCCGGTCGCGTAGAATGTCCCGAAGCGCTTTCGTCCCAATGACCAGGGGGACTGCCTGATCGGTGTCGGCAGAAAGGAGGCGTTGTTCGGTAGCCGAACCGTTCGATTGCCGGACCGTGACAGCGTCGAGGGGTCGTCCGGCGGTCCGAACGGCGTCGTCGATGTCGTCGACGTCGAGGATGTCGAGTGCCGGCGCCCAAACCGTCGTGATCGTGGACGGGTGGCGACCGTCAGTGGTTTGCAACAGCACGGGGTCGTGCCCCGATCGCTCTAGAAACGCTGCGAGCGCCAACCCGGGGACGGTGTCGCCGACGATCAGGACTTGACGCGCCGGGGTAACTTCCGGCAGCGTGGCCTCGGACGTTCGGTTCTCCGTTCCCTCGTGATCACGACGCTGGACAGTTCCCGCGTCCGAATTGTCGGGTGTCCTACCGTCGACCGGATCCGACGGGTCCGAATCGCCGTGTTGCGAGACCACCCATGGGAGATCCGTCTTGGTCGGGTGCGATTTTCCCGCACGGTGTCCTCCAGCGTGGAAGGATTCGAACAACCGGGTCTCGTGGTCGGTAGCGGACCGATCGTGGTGAGGCCAACTCGACTTGGATAACGGAATCGGCCAGTCCATCGTGGGGGGTATGGGAAACTCGTCCGAGGCGTTCGTACGGGGGTTCATCGATGTCCCAATGTTCACGAGGAAATCACGTAATAGGGGGACGTGTGTCTCAGATGGAGAAACAAGGAGGGAACGACCCCGATTGTTTGAGCTATCAGAGTTTTGAGGATTGTGGTAAACACCGCCGTCGATGGGGCCTCTTTCCAGGACGAGTACGTTTCACCCCGTGACTTCGATTCGTTCAGCACGGATGATTCCCAAACCGCTTCGGATACGGGGGTAACAGTGCAGGACATCACGCAGGTCTTTTGTAGAGAGGGCTATGGAATACTGGTATGAATAGGGGTAATATCGCCGGGGTTCTGTTTGCCTTCAGCGGTGTCGTCGGCCTCGTTCACTTCGTTGTTGCCCAGGGAACGCTTCTGAGTAACGCGTTTACAGGACTTACTGGAGTCTCTTTTCTCTTGGTCGGCCGGCTGATGTATCTCCGAGATGACTGACCGATTCGCACGGAAGCCGTGCCTCTCTGGGATCGCCGTCTCGGCGTGAGAATCCTCGTTTCTGGCACTGAAACGCTGTTTCGCTATTTATGTTTCTTCGCGTCCACCCGTCTCTGTGGAACAGATCTCGCCCGTTGACTTCGCCGACGACCGGTACGCGATCGAACAGACCGCAGTCCGAAACAAATACGAAGTCATGGATTCCGGCGGCAACACTGTCCTCCGGGGCAACCACGAGATGTTCGAATTGAAGGACGAATTTCACTTCACTGACGGCGATGGAACCGACGTACTGACCGTCGAAGCCGAGGGCACCATGGACATCGCCGGCGACTATCTCCTGAGGGACAGTCAAACCGAGGAAAACGTCGTCGTCCTCGATAATGACTTCTCGATTTTCCAAGACACGTGGCGGATCCGTGATGTCGACGACCAGTCCGTACTGGCCGAAATCAACTCGCGGGGCGCACTCGTCACGCTGGCCCGCAAGTTACTCCCGGTCGGTGGGTGGATCCCGCACAGGTACGTGATCGCCGACGAAAGCGGCGATCGCGCCGGCTCCATCGAGGGGCAATTCTCGTTCAAGGACCGGTACGAAATCACGATTGATGAGGCCAGTAGCGTTCCGAAAGAGGCTATCGTAGCCGGTGCAGTGGTAATCGACCCCATCCAAGGAAACTAATCTCGATTCAGGCGCACGGTTTTCCCGGTCCACGGCTGGTTGCCGATGCTGGGCCGGCCTCAAGAGACCGGTCCCCAGCCGTATTTCCTGGTCCGGAATTTGATCGACGTTTCATTCCGCTAGAACCGCGAATCCATGAGAATCCCACAAAAACACGTGGAGCGTGAAGTACGTCAGGAAGTCACTCTCCAGCGGGGGGAAACGATAGCCGCTGAAATTTGACGATGAACTTGAAACGTCGGTGTGCGGTCTTTGCTACCCGGCCCGAGGTCGTCCGTAGTTCCGTCCGACGTAGAGAAACGTCACGTGAAGTCCGAGGAGTAACAGGAAGACCGACACTCGCCCACTCGATCCGAACAGTTGCTCGATCACAAACCAGGGGTACAGGCCTAGCATGCCGACGGCCATCCAGAAGCCGAACGCCTCGATGATCTTCCCTACGACGCTATTTAGTTTCCTGGCTCCCGACAATAATCGACTCGATCGGCGTCGACTTGGATCGTCGCTACTCATCGATTGAAGGTTACTGCTGGCACTGGAGGAACTCGACGAACGGGAATCCCTCACGGCCAATCGGCCGTGATACTCACGACTCCGTTTCCGACTTCGACCAGTGCTAATTCCCCCGGATCGCTTCCGAAGAAGCCGTCGGCCTCGTCCTCGTCGCCCCGAATGCTGGCGCGGGCTCGGTAATTCCCTTCCGGGAACTCCTCGAGGACGCTCAGAATCCGTCCCGGACCAAGTTCGAAGGTTCGCGGCTCGAACGTCCGACCGTCCGTTCCCGTGAGGGTCACTTCGATCTCGTACGTTTCCTCCCAGTCGTAATTCCGCAGGACCAGAAACTCGGTCCCGTTTCCGCTGCTTCGAGGATCACCGAGGATCCTCGCGTCGGATTGCTCGGTCTCGTGCTGGAGGGCCATGGAGGGACAAAGCGACGCG
>Ga0207797_1000194_pt1 | contig 44445 bp, 34 predicted proteins | sample PRCRCaboRojoPR_6_FD_187275 | JGI IMG/M metagenome (GOLD analysis project Ga0207797, IMG submission 187275) | Marine sediment microbial community from Cabo Rojo, Puerto Rico - PR CR 10% Liquid 1 (SPAdes) | ecosystem: Environmental > Aquatic > Marine > Coastal > Sediment | place: Cabo Rojo, Puerto... | reverse complement strand
CGAGAATCCCGACCTTGATCGCCTCGGCGTTGCTCACCTCGGCGAGCGTGGCGATCCCGGCGACGCTGCCGGCCTTTACCAGATCCACCGCCGGTTCGTAACTCTGACAACCGTTCATCAGGAACGCGCCGACGTTGACCTCGTCCACGGTCGAGACGTCCAGGTGGCCGTCGCTACAGACCAGGTTCCCCTCCTCCACGTGCCCGATGTAGTGCAGGAAGTCGATAGGTTCCCCGAGGATGGAGGTCATTTCGTCCTGGGTCGGGAGGAACTGATAGCGAACGTCGAACGGCACCTCGTCACGATCTCCGTACAGGGACGTGGCTTCGCCCTCGGCCTGCATCCGTTCGTCCGTGCAGACCACGGTGATCGTAATCTCGTCCGAGGCTTCCCAGTCGCTCAGGTGTTGACTCCCCTCGATGAGCAATTTGTTCGCGCCGAAGGCGGGCCCGTTCCCGACCCACCCGTGTTCGAGGGCGTCGGTCTCCGGGAGTTGGACCGGTTCCAGGGGCTCCTCCCCGGATTGTTGACTCCGGAGGTCGACCGCCGGCCGAGCGATCGACCGGACCAGATCCGCCGAGGTCGTCAACTCGGCGTCGACTGCATGCGTCTCGACGCCGGGGTTCGTCCGGATGATTCCGAGGTGGTTGAAGACGTACGGAAGGAAGTCGACGAACCCGAAATCCGGCTCGACGTCGACCGTGAGCCGCCAGGCGGGCACCAGGTCGGACACCAGTTCCCACGGGACGTCGAGGTACGCGTCGACCTGTTCCGGGAGGGGCGCCTCGTAGAGTTCCTCGAAGTCGATGGATCCGCCGAGCCTGGACTCCAGGCGCCGCCGTTCGTGCAGGTCGACGTCGTAGAGGCCTTCGGTCCGCGTAATCGCGTCGAGGGTGAGGAACTGTTTCAGGAGTCGCTGACTCCGCCGTTCGAGTCCCTCCCCGGTGGGAAACGTGAGCGTGGTGTCGTCGGCGAGGAGACGGGGCTGGTCGCCGATTTCGAGCGAGGCCCCGAGGTAGTACGCCAGCGGTGCCAGGGGAAAGACGGCCTCAGGTTCGGGCGGCACCTCGATGACGACCCCGGTGTCCGCCGGCGTGATTTCGTCCGGGACGTCGAGTTCGTCCCCGACCTCGACGAGCGGGGGATGTCCCCGGAGGCTCGGCCAGGACCGTTCGCACGAGGTGGTCTTCAGGGACGACGAGAGCGCGGATATCGCCCGAACGACGTCCTCCGCTTCGGTCGTCGTTTGGATGGTGTCCGACGGCTGATCGTGATACGACCGGGCGCCGATTTGAACCGCAGTCGGTGACTCGAACGAGAACCGCATCCGATCGCCGGTCGACCCGACGGAGAACCCCGTGCTGAAGCGAAGGTAGAGCTTGATCGGCGCCCCGAGTTCGATGATGTACTCGCCGCCGTCGAACGTCTGGAAGTCGTAGTCCTGGAGTTCCGTGAGCATCTCGCCGTCGCTGTTCCTGACGTACGTCGAGACGACGCCCGGCAGCGTCAGTTCCGCCGCTACCGTCCGGACCGATTCGTCGACGGGATAGCGGTGGTCCGCCGATTCGGCCGGATCGACCCCGTTGCCCGACGGGCGTTCGATCTTGTAGTGGCGCCGCTGTATCGAGTCCGTGATTTCGATGTCCCCGTCGGAGTCAGTCCTGAAGTCGATGCCCATTGTTGTTTTTCGCCCGGATCGTGCCGCTGGAACGTCAGGGGGAACGGGTACGATGTTCACCCACCGATCGCTTTATTCCTACGGTTCTACGGGGTACCTGTAAGAGATGACGATTTCGGACTCGAAAGCTCCCGCTCGGGACAATGCTCGCCGAAATGCACATGCGATCCCGAACGTTTCGGGCTTTCAATAATGTAATGGCCGGGCCGTTTCGGGACGCATCAATCGAAAGTGGGCAGTGCGGCCCTTCTCGTTCGCCCCGGGACCCGACGGGCGGGCGACGCCCTCCGACCCGGCGATGAAGGGCGTGACGTCAGAAGGGCCGAGGCCGATCTCGTGGCCCGTCGCAGCCGTCAGCCGACCGCCTCCACGAGCGCCGCGTTCTGGGACGGGCCCCAGTCGGGATCGACAGTCCCGCCTCCACCTGCCCGGGGTCCGTACGCGATCCGTTCCGGCGATCCGCGACGGCCCAAAAACCGATAGGCTAGCGACGAGAACCGGGATCCATGTACGACGCCGTGGTGGTCGGGGGTGGGATCGTCGGGGCGTCGACGGCGTACCACCTCGCCAGATCCGGCACCCGGACGCTGTTGCTCGACCGGCGGGACGAGGGGCGGGCGACCGACGCGGGTGCCGGGATCGTGGCGCCGGCGACCAGCAGCCGCACGGACGACGCGGACTGGTTCCAGTTCGCCGTCGACAGTTTCGAGTACTATCGTCCGCTCGTGGATCGCCTGGAGACGGAGAGCGACGGGGCGACGGGCGTTGCCCGGACGGGCCTCCTCGCGGTCGCAGTCGACGAGTCAGACGTCGACCGCTTCGAGACCCGGCTGTCGGCGATCGAACGCCGGTCCGAGGGCATCGGGCATCCGGAACCGGGGACGGTGGAGGAGATCGATCCCCGACTGGCGAGCGAGCTGTTCCCGCCCCTCGCCGACGCACGTCGGGTGTTCAAGTACGACCGCGCGATGCGGGTCGACGGGACGCGCCTGACGACCGCCCTGCAGCGTGCCGGGGAACGTCACGGGCTGGCGATCACCCACGAGGACGTGACGGGGATCGAGGTCGAGGACGGTCAGGTAACCGGCGTGGTCGGTCGCCACGACCGGTACGAGGCCGACGCGGTCGTCGTCGCCGGCGGCGCGTGGTCGCGGGACTTCGGCGACCAGCTCGGCGTGGACGTTCCGGTCGAGCCCCAGCGCGGCCAACTCGTCCACCTGGCCCTGTCCGAGGCCGACCCGGTCGACTGGCCGATCGTGACGGGGTTCCGGGATCACTACCTCGTCCCGTGGCCCGACGGGCGGATCGTCGCGGGCGCGACCAGGGAGTCCGACGTCGGGTTCGACCCGAGGACGACGCCGGATGGGGTCCGGACGGTGCTCGACGCGGCGCTCCGGCTCGCGCCGGGGCTGGGGGACGCTACGTTCCGGGACGTCGACGTGGGCTTGCGCCCCGCCTCGCCCGACGGGCTACCGATTCTCGGTCCGGTCCCCGACGTCGACGGCGCGTTTCTCGCGACCGGCCACGGGCCGACCGGGCTCCAGATCGGCCCCTACAGCGGTCGGCTGGTGGCGCAAACGGTGCGTGGGGAGACGCCGGAATCCGACCTTTCGGCGTTCCGTCCCGACCGGTTCTCGGGGTGAGGGCCTGCGTCCCGGGACGCCGGCCGTCGCTACTCCCAGAGGGCGTAGAGGTCGTCCCGAACCGGTTCTGTGTGCGTTTCCCCGTCCAGCTCGAGGCGCGGGTCGTCCGCCTCGCGCACCTCGCCGATTTCGGCCGCCGCAACGTCGGCCGCGTCGAGCGCGTCGAGCGCCGTCCCGAGCGACTCCTCCGGCACGGTCGCGACCAGGGCGCCGGAGCCGAAGATCCGGAGTGGATCGACCCCGGCGGCCTCGCAGATCGTCGCGGTCTCCTCCCGGACGGGAATTGCCTCGCGGTCGACTGTGACCTCGACGCCGGACGCCGCCGCGAGTTCCAGCAGGCCGTCGATCAGGCCGCCCTCGGTCGGGTCGTGCATGGCGGTGGCGTACTCGCGAACCGCGAGCGCGTCCCCGATCACGCTGATGTCCCCGTAGAAGTCACCGGCGCGATCGAGCGTGGCGTCCGGCACCGACGGGAAGCGCTCGCGGAAGTCCGTCGCGAGGATCGCCGTGCCCTCGATGCCGGCGCCCTTCGTCAGAAGGACGCGATCGCCCGGCTCGGCACCGCCGGTCGGCACGAACCGGTCCGTCGTTCCCATGCAGGTGAGTCCGAGGAGGGGTCGCGAACGGCCCGGGTCGTACTCGGAGTGGCCGCCGACGATCGCGACGCCGATCTCCCGGGCGGCGGCGTCGAGTTGCCCCGCGATCCGTTCGATGGCGCGGTCGCCGTCGTCGACGTCGCCCGGCAGGTGCACGGACGCCGTGAGCCACTGGGGGTCCGCGCCGGACGCGGCGACGTCGTTGCACGCGACGTTGACGCCGAGCGTCCCGACGCGGTCGATCGCCAGCGAGATGGGGTCCGAACTGACGACGAGCAGTTGCCCGCCCAGGTCGATCGCCGCGGCGTCTTCCCCGTACGCGGGGCCCTGCACGACGGCGTCGCTCTCCGCCCCGGTGTGGGTGAAGACGTGGGCGGCGAGGTCGTCGGGGCTGACTTTGCCGATCATGTCGGGACCCTGGGTCGGTCGGCCCTTGTACCTACCGAGGTCCGATCGACGGCACGGTCGCCCGCCCGGCCTGGACGGGGTCGGCACCAAACCCCTTTGCTGGTCCCGTCCATATGGCCGCTATGGAACACAGCGCAACCGTTCAGGGGGTGGGGGTCGGCGTCGGGGAGGAAGGCATCGGGACGCCGATGGTCATCCTCGAGGCCCGCGACGAGTGGGTGCCGATCTTCATCAGCCCCGACCAGGCCCAGTCCATCCAGCTCGCCATCTCCGACGAGCCGTTCGAGCGACCGCTCACGCACGACCTCTTCGTCGACATGGTGACCGAGTTCGGCGGCGCGATCGACCGTGTTCGGGTCGACGACCTCTCCGACGGCACGTTCTACGCCAAGATCGACGCCGAGCAGTACCACGGCGGCGAGCGGAAGAAGATCGTCATGGACGCGCGTCCGAGCGACGCGCTCGCCATCGCGACCCGCGTCGACTGCGAGGTCGTCGTCACCGGCGAGGTCATCGACCAGGCCGGCCGGTCCCCGGACGAGTTCGACCTCGACGGGTTCGTCGACACCGAGGAAGGGTCGGACTGACCGCCACGGATCGGGTCCCCCGAACCGATCTGATCGATCGATTTTTCGCCGACCCCGCCGCCGGTGACCGGCGCAAGGGTTATGCGCGTCGGCGGCTCATGGCCGTTCAATGAGTCAGCGATCCACGCGGAACGTGAGCGGCGCGGTCTTGGTCGCGATCGGAACGCTCGCCGTCTTCGGGCTGGTGCTGGTTCGGGAATCCTCGATGGCGGTCATCGGTCTCCTGGCGATCGCGGGCGTCATCGCTATCTCGGTCGGGACGCTACTCCTGGGAGCCGGAGGTAGCGACGAGGGGCGCACCGTCTGACGGCGTTCGGCCGGGCTTTATCATCGCCGGTCCCGACGAGACGTGTATGTCGAACCCGTTCGAGGACCGGACTCGACGCTGTCAGCGAACCCTCCGGGAGGTCGGGGCGAACGCGGCCGTCCTCTTCCCGAGCCCGAACTTCTTCTACGTGACCGGCTTCCACGAGGAGCCGTCCGAACGGCACTTCCTGTGTGTCGTCCCGGCCGAGGGCGATCCGACGGTGATCGCGCCGAGCATGTACGCCGGACAGCTCCGCGACGGGACGTGGATCGGCGACGTGCGGACCTGGGACGACGACGAGGATCCCCTCGCGATCGTCGACGCCGTCGCCGCGGAGGAGGACCTCGACGGCGGCCGCGTGCTCCTGGACGACACGATGTGGGCCACCTTCACCCTCGACCTCCGGGAGACGCTCGCGGACGCGACGTTCGGCCTGGCGAGCGAGGTGTTCGAGGACCGCAGGATCCGCAAGGACGAGGCCGAACTCGAGACGCTCCGGCGCGCGGGCACACTGGCCGACGAGGTGAGCGAGACGATCCGGGCGATGGGCGCCGACGCCGTCGGGATGACCGAGGCCGAACTCGCCCGGGAGATCGAGCGCCGCCTCGCGGACGCGGGCGGCGACGAGCCCTCCTTCGAGGTCATCGTCGGATCGGGCCCGAACGGGGCCATGCCGCACCACACCCACGGCGATCGCGAGATCCGCCCGGGCGATCCGGTGGTGCTCGACTTCGGCGCGTTCGTCGACCGGTATCCCGGCGACCAGACCCGGACCGTCGTGTTCGACGGCGACCCGCCGGACGAGTTCGGCACCGTCCACGGGACCGTTCTGGAGGCGATGAACGCGGCCGTCGACGCGGTCGAACCGGGCGTTACCGCCGGGGCGGTCGACCGGGCGGCCAGGGACGTCATCGAGGCGGCGGGCTACGGCGACGCCTTCCTCCACCGGACCGGTCACGGGGTGGGCCTCGAGGTCCACGAACCGCCGTTCGTCGTGGCGGGCAACGAGCGGGAACTCGAACCGGGGATGGTCTTCAGCGTCGAACCCGGGATCTACCTGGAGGGCGAGTTCGGCGTCCGGATCGAGGACCTGGTCGTCGTCACCGGGGACGGCGCCGAGCGATTGAACGACTCGCCGCGGACCTGGCGTCCCCTGTGAGGAACCCAACCGGCGGGTCGAGGGCGGGCGGTCGATCCGGTCCGGCGACGGGGTTATTGGTGACCGGTCCCAACCGGGCTCGTGATCTACGCCACGAGTGGCCTGGTCGACGCCCTCCTCGACATGGCAGAGAACGCCGATCCCGACGACGTGACGGTCGGCCTGGCGACGTCGTCGGCGAACGAGCTCGCGATCGACGCGGTCCCGACGGAGACGCCGGTGTTCTCCGACTTCTATCTGCCCAGCAGCGGCGGGTCCGTGTCGGCGGTCTTCGGCGTTGACCTGGGCACGCCACTCGGCCAGACCCAGGGTCGGTTCGTCTCTCACCCGATGGGGGACATCGCGCTCGACCGGCGCGACGACCTCCACGCGGTCGTGTTCGTGGCCGTGCCGCCCTGGGACCGGGGCTCGATCGCCGCCTACGACCGGCGCGGGCGGCGCCAGGAACTCGAGATCCTGGAGGCGACGCCTCCCCGGCGGTCCCTCGGGGACGCCGACGAGTAATCCCGATCGTCCTCGGCGCTCCGGCCTTCACTCCAGGTAGCCGAGGTCCCGCAACTGCTCGGTGATCTCCTCGAACTCGGCCTCGGTCAACTCGCCGCGTTGCTGGTGCTGGATCACGATGCTCCGGAGGAGAAACCGCACCAGATCGCTGGTCGAGGAGAAACTCGTCCCCTCGATCGTCTCCTCGACCCGGTCAGCGAGGTCCTTCGGAATCGAGACCGTCGTATAGTCGGTCATGTTCGAACGGTGTGGGCGTCGGTCGAAAGACCTTGCGACCGGTCTGACCGTCCTTTATAAGGGTCCGCGTCGTACCCACTGGCGACGATGGGAGTTCGGCCACCGACGAACGACACGAGCGAACCCGACGCCATCGAGTTCGGAATCGCGGCCGTCGACGCCCGCCTCGACGACCGGAACCTGTCGTTTCCGGCCGACCGCGAGACGGTCCGGTCGGCGTTCAGCGGCGAGTCGGTTCCCTACGACGCCAGCGGCAGCACGGTCGCGTTCGAGACGGTCCTCGACGAGGTCGACGTCGAGCGGTTCGAGGACGAGCAGGAGTTCCTGAACGCGTTGCACCCCGTTTTCGAGGAGTATCGCGCGTCCCGGGCGCCGTCGGTACTCCAGCGGCTCCGCTCCCTGTTCCCGTTCTGAAGGGGGGCGATCGCCCGCCGCTTTCGGTCCTCGGACGGCGGTCCGCCGGACCTAGTCCTCGTCCTCGATGGCGTCGTCGAGACGATCGAGTCGTCGCATCTGCTCCCGGTGGAGCGAGACGACCATGTCCGAGAGCAGGCCGAAGATGCCCAGCTGGATCCCCAGGAGGACGAGGAACCCGGCGACGAACGCGAGCACCTCGTGGCTCGTCCGTCGAGTGACCCACTCGACGCCGACGTAGGTCCCGATGACCGTCCCGAAGAGCAACAAGAGGGCGCCGACGCTGCCGAAGTAGAAGAGGGGGTTGCTCGTCTTCGCCATCCGGTAGAGGGTCAGGAGGATGATGCCGCCGTCCCTGAAGGGGCGGAGGTTCGTCTCCGACGCGTCCGGCCGCGGTTCGTAGGTGACGGGGACGACGCAGGTCTCGATCCCCTGTTTGACGCACTCGACGGCCATCTCGGTCTCGATGCCGAACCCCTGGGCCGTGAGGGGCATCTTGTCGACGGAATCCAGCGTGAACGCCCGGTACCCGCTGAGGATGTCCCCGAAGTCCCGGCCGTGGATCCGCCGGAACCCCCAGTTGATGAGGCGGTTCCCGACCCGGTTCAGGCGGGACATCGCGCCCGGGCGCATGTCGGCGAAGCGGTTGCCGATCACGTGCTCGCACTCGCCCTCGAACAGCGGTTCGACCATCGCGTCGGCGTCCTCGGGACGGTAGGTACCGTCGCCGTCGACCAGGAGGACGTAGGGTCGTTCGATCAACTCCAGGGCTTCCCGGACGGCCTGGCCCTTGCCCGACCCCCGTCCCGTCCCTGACTGGACGACCACCTCGGCACCGGCGTCCCCCGCCAGCTCCCGCGTGTCGTCCGTCGAACGGCCGTCGATCACGAGGACGCGGTCGAACCCCTGCTCGCGGAACCCCTGCACTACGTCGCCGATCGTTTCGGCCTCGTTGTAGGTGGGGACGAGGACGCAGACGTCGTCACGGTCGACCATCGGATGGGGCTGCACGCGCCGCCAGCAAAAGGCTTCCCTCTCGGGGACCGCCGTCGGATCGAGCGACGGTTCGGTGGCCGGTCCGACCGAGCAAACGGTCGTGCTCCGGTTTCTCCGAGCCGCCCCACTGCACCCGTTTCGACGGTTCGATCCACCCCGGTCGTCTCAGCGTTCGACCCGGACGACGTCGCCCTCCTCGACGTCGTCGGCCGCGGACGCGGGCAGTTCGATCAGCCTGTCGGCGCGGTGGGCTGCCAGCCCGGTCCAGGGCGGGAGTCGCTCGACCGCCACGGCCGTTTCGGTTTCGAGCCAGAGCACGTCGATCGGGAACGGAACGAACAGCATGTGGACGCTTCTGCGGCCGACCCGGGCGAACTCGAACACGAGCGCGTAGTCCTCGGGGATCGACCGCCTGAACATCAGGCCTCGTCCGCGGGAGAGGAACGAGTCGGCGACTTCCACGTCCGTCGCCAGCGGTCGAGGGTCGCCCCCGTCAGGCTCGTGGACCACCCGCATAGTCGACCCCGCGCGTCGGGCGGGAAAAAGCGTTCCGGACCGGGGTTCAGGCCCAACCCAGGGGCGACGGACTGGCTGGTCGGGACGAGGATCGTTGCGGGCGCCTCGCGGGGGCAGGGGAGGCACACGGGCCGGGTGACGTCGATCGGTTCGGACCCGGACCCTCCTCCGGCAGGGGCCTCGTCGCGGGGGGCGCGTGCTCGTAACGCGGTCGGATCCCGGGAACGGGCCGGCGTCGTCGAGCGGGACCGCGTCGCTTAACTCGGGGCCGCCGCGATTCGGACCTGGACTGTCATGGACTTCGCCGCGTTCGCCGACCGGGCGGCCGACATCGAAGCGGAATCCGCGGACACCGAGATTCGCGAGCGCGTCGCTGAGCTCCTGGAGGCCGCGGACGACGACCTCCCGATCGTCGCCCGGTTCGTCCAGGGCCGGATCTTCCCGGGCTGGGATTCCCGGACGCTCGACGTCGGGCCGAACTACTGCTACGAGGCCATCGCCCGCGCCGCAGGCCCCGACGTGACCCCGGCGGACGTCGAGGATCGGCTGGCCGAGCAAGGCGACATCGGGGCGGTCGCCGCGAGCTACGATCGGGGCGGCCAGCAGGGGCTGAGAGCGTTCACGGAGGACTCCGGGTCCTCGTCGGTCGGCGACGTGTACGCGGAGTTCGAACGGCTGGCCGCCGCCGAGGGCGAGGGGAGCCAGGGGACGAAGGTAGACGCCCTGTTCGGGCTTCTCAACCGGGCCACCGACGACGAGGCCCGCTTCCTGGCCCGGCTGGTCCTGTCGGAGATGCGGATCGGCGTCGGCGAGGGGACGGTTCGCGACGCCGTCGGGGCCGCCTTCGACGCCCCCGTCGCGGCGGTCGAGCGCGCGCTGCAGGTGTCGAACGACTACGGTCGGGTGGCCGTCGTGGCCCGCGACGAGGGCGAACCGGGCCTGCGCGACATGACCCTCGAGGTCGGCCGACCGGTCAAAGCCATGCTCGCCCAGGCGGGCACCGTGAGCGAGGCGCTCGACGAGTGGGACGCGGCCGCCGTGGAGTGGAAGTTCGACGGCGCCCGGGTCCAGGTGCACTACGACGGGTCGTCGGTCCGGCTGTTTTCCCGAAACATGGAGGACGTGACCGACCCGCTGCCGGAGGTCGTGGAGACCGTCGAGGCCCAACTCGACCGGCCCGCGATCCTCGACGGGGAGGTCGTGGCGATCGACGACGACGGGAGTCCCCGTCCGTTCCAGGAAATCCTGCGGCGGTTCCGCCGGAAGTACGACGTCGAACAGGCCCGCGAGGCCGTGGCCGTCGAACTCCGCCTGTTCGACTGCCTGCACGTCGACGGCACGGACCTCCTCGACACCCCCCTCTCTGAACGGCGGGGGCGACTGGAGGCGCAGGTCGACGCGTCGGTCAGAACCGAGTTCGTCGTCAGCGCCGACGCCGACGAGATCGAGGCCGTCGACCGGGAGGCGCTCGACGCCGGCCACGAGGGCATCATGCTGAAAGACCCGGACTCGGCGTACACCCCGGGCCGGCGGGGCAAGCACTGGCTGAAGCGCAAGCCGGACGTGGAGACGCTCGACCTCGTCGTGACCGGGGCCGAGTGGGGCGAGGGCCGACGGGCGTCGCTCCTGGGGACGTTCGAGGTGTCGGCGCGAACGCCCGACGGCTTCGCGACGCTCGGGAACGTGGCGACGGGGATCACCGACGAGGAACTCGAGGCGTTGACGAACCTGATCGAACCGCACGTCACGACCCAGACCGGCCAGACCGCGGCCGTCGAACCGGCGGTCGTCTTCGAGGTCGGGTACGAGGAGATCCAGTCCTCGCCCACCTACGAGTCGGGCTACGCGCTCCGCTTCCCGCGGTTCGTGGGCGTCCGCGAGGACAAGGATCCGGAGGACGCCGACTCGCTCGAACGGGTCGAGTCGCTGGCCGACGACGCCTGAGCGATCGCCCACGCGCCCGGCCGCGGACGGCAGATTCATCCCACCGGACCCGCAAGCCGCTCCCATGACGGTCGAACACGACGGCTTGCAGGTGGACTGGTTCGGCTACGCGACCGTTCGGCTGGAGGGGCCATCCGGGACCGTCGTCTACCTCGACCCGGGCCGGTACGGCGTCCTCGACGACCGCCGACCCGAGGACGGCGACCTGGTCTGCGTGACTCACGACCATCACTACGACTCCGACGGCGTCGACCGCGTCGCGGCCGACGACGCGACCGTGGTCGTCTACGAGGGCGTGGACGCTGCGGGCATCGACCGGGACGTCCGGCCGGTCGAGGCCCTCCCGTACGACGTCGTTCGGATCGGCGAGGAGAACGAAACCACCGAAGCGGGCGTCACGCTGTGGAGCGTGCCGGCGTACAACGAACCGGACGGCCCCCACACCCGCGCGGACGGGTCGCCCTACCACCCGAAGGGCTTCGGTGTCGGGTACCGGCTCTCCGTCGACGGGACGGGCGTCTTCTGGCCGGGCGACTCGGACGCCCTCGAGGGGCACCGTGCGATCGACGCCGCGGTGTTGCTGCCCCCGATCGGCGGGGCGTTCACGATGGATCGCCACGAGGCGGCCGCCCTCGCCGGGGCGATGGAACCCGACCTCGTGGTGCCGATCCACTACGACACGTTCGAGGCGATCGAGGCCGACGCCGACGCGTTCGCGGCGGACGTGAGGGATCGGGGCGTCCGGGTCGCCGTCGAGGACCCCGCGTGAGGGCGACGGGTTCCGGGGGCGGACCGGCAGAGAAACAGCCTACAGCAGGCGGACGTCGTCCAGGTACCGGGTCGCCGGCCCCTCCCAGACCACCGATATTCCGGCGGCGACAAGGCCCCGGCCGTCGTACGATATCGGGTACTCGTAGGTCTCCCAGCCCGAGTGATCCTCGACGGCCCGACTGGTATCGAAGTCCCGTTCGGCCAGGCCGCCCGTTTCGGGAACCGGGCCCCAGTAGACCGCGGCGCGAGTGATCACGTTGGCCGACGGGGCACGACTGTGGACGTCGACGGCGACCCCGTCCACGCCGGCGAAATCGACGGGCTGCTGGACCCAGATGGTCCCCTCGTCGGCGACGCCGTCGATGAAGAACTCCGCCGACCGCTTCCCGCGGGACGCCTCTTCGGTCGAAACCGCGGCGCTCGCGTCGACCAGCTCGTCGGGATCGTTCGGGTCCTTCGGCAGGTCCTGGCCGACCGTCCATCCGCGAAATCCCGCCTCGAACGAGCCGTTGTCCGGTCGATCCGGCGCTCGCGATCGCCCGGGCGGGTCGATCGGACCGCCATCCGCAGCGACGTTGTGCCGACATTGGATCGCGTTCATCCCGAACTCGTACGCCAACTCGTCGGTCTGGATGACGTTGTCGTTCGTTCCCGGACGTTCGCGGGGGATCCAGCAGAGCACACCGATGCGTTGCGTTACGTCGGTATCGAAACACCACGAGTCCTGGAAGGCGTCGGGTGTACCGCCCCCTATTCCCGAGTTGAGCACCGTGGACCGACCCGAGAGGTCGGCGAGCGTGCCGCTCGAGATGACCAGTTCGGCCTCCGTCTCGAACACCTCGCCCGGTCGTGCGGCCGCCCCGAGTTCCGCGACGAACGCGGCCGCGTCGGCCACCTCCGCCGTCCCGGTCCAGATCTCGCCCAGAAATCCGTGGCGGGGTGGGTCGTCGATCCCGGCCTCCCAGGGGTTACCACTGCCACTGTCCGGTGCTTTCGCGTACCCGTCGTACCAGAGAACGCAGTTGATCGCATCGGCCAGGTCACCGCCGGGGGTGCCGTCCGAATCATCTGGGTCCGGACCGTTGACTTCGTCTTCGGGGTCGGTCATTCCGGCGTCGCGGTTCGAGAGCGTCCGATACCGCGTTCCGAGGAAGGCGGGGTTCTCGAGCACCCGGGCGCGGAGGGTTCCCTCGACGACGTCACCCGGCTTGACGTCGGCAAGCCTGAGGATCGCGCCGGGTCGGTCCGTCTCTCCCCCCTTCGGAAGGGATCTCGGGGTACTCGCGATCCCGTCGTGGTATCGTACCGTCGAGTCCACCACGAGGTCGAGACCGCCTGCCTGCAGGGTGTTCCGAGTATCGCCGCCGAACGTCTCCTCGTCACGGAACGTCCCGGACGTACCCCCGAGCTCCAACAGTCCGGCGACTCCGACAGTGCCGGCGCTGGCGAGAACCGCGCGTCGCGACAGGAAGGGCCGACGATCGTCCGGATCGGGTGGATCGTTTCGTGGCATCGGTTTGGAGCGTAACTGGGAGGGTTGGACGTCCGGAGCGCCGGACGTCGCCGATTCCCGGACGGGTGGGGAAGGGTGTCATCGCCTGGTTTGATTATTGGTAGCAATGGACATGTACGGATAACCCTTGTTCCCGGAGCTATCGTTCGTCGCGGAACGCCCCCGGCGACTCCCGGCCACGTCAGTCGACCGCGGTCCCCCTGCTGGTCCCGTGATCGAACGAGCAGGGCCGTCGTCACCCCGTTCGAGACCGGGAAGACCGCCGAGCCGACGAACGGCGCGAGGACGGACGGGTCGGGGAGGGGCGTCGACGGTGGCAACGCGGCCCCTCCACACCGATCAACGCCCGAAAAACGACACCGCGAACCCGCCAGTGCGGTCCTCCGTCATTTCGGTTTCGCCCCGTCCGGGCGTTCGTTCCAGTTACTGTGAACGGCTTGAAATAAATATAATAAACATTCGTTAAGGTTATGTGGGTGCGATACTACCTGGTAGTTGCAGGCACTGATCCACGAGTCAGTGACCGCCTGCACTCCTTGGGGGGAGTTCGGGGGCCGGATGGGGCGGACACGACTCCCTATCCGGCTTCGCTTTTCATACCTCCGCAGCGGCCTGGCCGGCCCGTTCCCACGATGCAGCTATACCGGTGCTTGCCCGGTACGGCCGCCGCCTCGTCTCTCCGCGAGTCAGTTCTCCTCGAAGTTCACGAGCTCGATTTTCACCTGGAGGGCGCCGTTTTCGTCGTACCAGGCCGAGTACGGCGCCAGGCCGAGATCCGGCGAGATGCACGACTCGTGTTGGGTGGTTCCGTCGATCGTGACCTCGGTCGCGTAACACTGGACGCCGGCGTAGGTGTCCGTGCCGGTCACCTCGAACCGCATCGTCCCGTCGCCGGTCGCGATGGACCACTCGTTGCCCACCGTCAGGTCCTGGTCCGCGTACCAGGTCATCGGCGTGTACATTGTCAGCATGAGCAGGACACCGGCCGGCGTCATCATCGTCTGCTGGCGGACGGTCTCCGGAGTCCCGGTGACGGTCGACTGGTAGCTGACGTCCCCGACTTGGTAGTCGATCCGGACGGTTACCCGGTCGCCGGACACCTGCTGGACGTCCCAGACCAGCGTCCCGGACCCCTCGTCCTCGAGGAACACGTCGTACGTGTAGGTCGCCGGAGACTCGAACTCCAGAGCGTTCCACCGGTCCGCGGCGTCGTCGACCGACCCGTCGTCGGGTTCGTCGTCGCCCACCTCGTCGTCGACGTCCTCCGAGCCCTCGCGGTCGTCGGCACCGTCGTCGCCGTCGTCGCTCGAGCCCGCGGTCGGGCCGTACTCCACGAGTTCCATCTCCGTCACGAGGGTGCCGTCCTCGTCGTACCAGGCGGAGTAGGGTGCCAGACCGTGGTCCGGCGAGAAACAGCCCTCGTGGCGGAGCGTCCCGTCGACCTTCATTTCGGTGGCGTAGCAGGTGAGCCCCCCGACGGTCCGCTTCTCGGTCACCTCGAAGCTCCCGGACCCTTCGCCGGTCTGGTAGGACCAGCCGTTGCCGACCGCCAGTTCCCGCCCGCCGTACCAGAGACCGGGCGTGAACATGGTCGCGGCCAGGAGCCCACCGGCGGGGGTCGTCATGAGTTGTCCCCGTGCGACGTCGGCCGTCCCGGTCACGGTCGACTCGTAGTTCACCTCTCCGACGTCGTAGGTAACGTGCGTGGTCACCTGGTCGCCGGAGACGCGCTGGACGTCCCAGACCAGCGTGCCCGACCCCTCCTCTTCCATGAAGACGTCGAACGTGTACTTCCCGGTCCGGTCGAACTCGAACAACCGCCAGGTGTCGCCGGTCCCGGCACTATCGTCCCCGTTCCCGTTTCCGTTCCCTTCGTTCGGTCCCCCGTCGCCCCCATTGCTGTCGTCGTTCCCGTCGGCCGCCGGGCCGTTGCCGCCGGTACACCCGGCGAGAACGACCGTCAGCGCGAGTACGATGACGAGAATCGTCTTCCCCTTCATCGAAGACCCAGTGGTGACATGGAACGATAAACATATCGTCGATGTAATGTTTCGCGAGTGACGAGGCCTCGACCCGTGGGCGGCGACCGAACTCCGGGCCTAGATCACGCCCATCTCCGAGAGCCGTTCGGGGAGGTACGTCTCGGTCACGAAGTCGAGGCCGTAGGAGGCGAGCGACTGCTGTTCGGACTTCTTCCCGATGTCGAGTTGCAGTTCGATCTGTTCCTCCCAGTAGTCCGTCTGGAACCTGGGGTCCTCGAGTTCGCTCTCCAGGGCGTTCACGTCCGAGTCGGCGAGCGGGTCGGTCGGGAGGTCGTACTCCACGATGTCCTCGGGCTGGACCCCGACGAACTCCGCCTCGGGGGTCGCCAGGTACTCCGAGAGGTGGGCGCTCTTGATCGACCCGTAGGCGACCGACCCGTAGATCCGGTAGGACCAGGGGTCGCCGTCCGTGAAGACCGTCACCGGGAGGCCGAGTTCGTCGTGCAGGCGCTTGGTGATCCGGCGGGTCGCCCTGGCCGGCTGACCCTTGAGGTGGACGATCAGCGCGTCGTGTTCCTCGTCGAAGCCGTTCTCGACGAGGCGGTCGCGCATGCCGCCGGTCTCGACGGCGAGGACGAACGCGGCGTCGTTGTCGAGGAACTCGATGGTGTCCGGGTTGTTCGGGATCTGGTAGCCGCCCTCGCCGACGTCCTCCTGGCAATGGATCTCGCGCTCGCCGCGGCGGGTCTGCTCGCGGAGCTTCAGGGGCCCCATCAGGGTCGCCCCCGACTCCTCGGGCCGCATGTGGAAGTCCTCGCGCTTGACGCCGGTGACGATCTCGAGGTCCTCGACGAGCTTGTTCGACTCGTCCTGGCCGTTGAACTGGGCCTCGTCGAGGTCCCAGCTTTCGGAGAGGTAGTACAGTTCCCGCAGGGTCGAGGAGCGGTCCTCGTCGAGCTGCCGGGCGAGGAAGTCGATGGTGTAGACCGACTTCAACAGCTTCTGGGCGCCGCTGACGGTCTTGGCCGTACGGGTGCTGGACCGGTCGCCGTAGACCCACACCTTCTTCTCCTCGTCGTACTCGATGTTGCTCTTGGTCCGGGTCGGCAACTGCATCCGGGGGACTTCGCCGACCTCGAACTGGTCGTAGAACTCCTCGGCCAGCGCGATGAGTCGATCGCGCGCGTCGTCGGTCTGGGGGTTCGAACTGTCGGAACTGTCGGTGCTCATGGGTGATCAGGCGTTGACGGTCAGTTTCTCTTCCTCGACGCCCTCGACCGAGACGTCGAAATCGGCGTCGTCCGCGACGCGGTACTCCAGGGTGGCCTCCTCGCCGCCCGGTATCGAGGGCGACCACTTCACGAACCACTCGTCGTCGAGTTCGACGACGGTGGCGCCGTCGGCGTCCGCCGGTTCGGCGGTGACGATGTCGGTGATCTCGGGGTCGACGGAGACGTCGGTGTTGTTCTCGACGGTCAGGCGGACCGTCCCGTCCTCCCGCTCGCGGTCGACGAGGACGTTGTTCATGATGCGGGCGAGGGAGTCGTCGATGTCGAGCGCCTCGCGGCCGGTCACCGCGGCGAGCTTCTCCGCCATCGCCGGCAGGAGCGTGGCGAGCTGGTCCTGCTTGCGCCGGCGCTTTTGCATCGACCGGCGCTTGTTCAGGTAGCTCTTCAGGTCCCGGGCGGCCTCGCGGACGGCCAGTTCGATCTCGTCCTCGATGGCCGGGATGTTCGCGAGGGCGTCCTTGGACTCGCTCGTGAAGGGCACGTTCGTCGAGGCGACGTGGATCATGATCACCGCCGGGCCGTTCGGGAGCCCCGACCCGCCCGGCTGATCGAGCCCGTAGTTGCGCCAGCCGATGTCCTTTATCACGTCGGTCGTCGCGCAGGCGCCGCGCTGGTAGACCAGGGGCACGCGGTTGGCGAAGCGCAGCAGGTCGACGGTCCCGTCGGCGTCGAGGTCGCCGCCGTAGGCGATGCCGGCCTCCACGACGAACGGGTCGCCCCCGTGGACCTCGGCGTCCCGGGTCGCGGCGGCGTAGAAGTCCGCGTCGAACTCCTTTTTCAGGCCGGCCTCGACCAGTTCCTCGGTGATCGGGGACAGACAGGAGGTCGGCGGGGCCATGATGTCCGTCTCGCGCATCCCTTCCAGCAACTGGCTCGCCGCGTCGCGGTCGTCGACCAGTTCCCGGACGAGCGGCGGGTCGTCCGGCACCGTGCGCATGTGGTCCCAGACCGCCTCGACGACGTTCCCGCGAGCGGTCTCTCCGAAGGTCACGTCCTCCCGCTCCTCGGTCATGTCGGCGGCGCGGTCGACGAACTCCCGGAGGGTCTCCCGGGTCACCCGGTCGCGGTCGTCCTCGGCGTTCGCGAACTTCGCGGCGAGTCGGGAGGCCACGCCCTCGACCGTGGCGTCGTCCTTGCGGGAACTCGTCGCCTCGTCGACGATCCGGTAGCAGTCGGCCCGGCGGCGGTCCTGTTCGGTTTCCGCATCGCCGTCGCCGTCTTCGCTCCTGTTCCCGACGATTTCGTTCCACGCCGCCGCGACTGCCTTCTCCTGGACGGTGCTGCCGAACGTGGTGCCGGTCTCTTCGGCGGTGTCTTCGGCGGCCTCCGCGACGATTTCGACGAGTTCGTGGTGGGCGATCCGGTCGCGTCCGGCGACGGCGTCGGCGACGGCCGCGGCGAACGATTCGGTCGCCGCCTTCCCTTTGTTCGCCGTCGCTTCCGCAACTGCTCCCCCGACGTCGGCCGACTCGTGGGTTCCGGGCACCGACCAGGACATCTCGCGACCGAAGTGGCGGTCCCTGAACGCCGCAATGACGCCGTCGGCGGTCTTCTTGCCGACGCGGGTGAACTCGTTCTGGAGGAACCCGGAGACGGAATGGGAGTCGGTCGCCTCCAGCATCTTCCGGAGGGTGCCGAGTTCCACGCCGTGAGGGTGGGGCTGGATCTCCTCCGTCTCGGCCGGGAGTTCGGCGTTCTCGGCGCGTTCGGACTTCAGGTGGGCGTTCGGTTCCCGGAGTTCGATGCGGGCGTGCGGGTTGACGACCGCCGTGTTCCGGATGTACTGGTGCAGTTGCGTTCGCGCCCGCATGTTCGCCTCCATCTCCATCTCGATGCGGGTGCCGTGCGGCCGATCCCAGGAGGTGCGCTCCTCGCGCTTGATCTCCGGCTCGTTGTCGTCGGTGTCGATGAGGAGGTCGAACCGGCGAGCTTCCGAGGCGCCCTTCGGGCGGCTGGTGATCGTGACCGGCTTTCCGCTGGTTAATTGCGAGTAAAGAACCGCTGCAGAAATCCCGATGCCTTGCTGACCGCGATTCTGCTCACGCTTGTGGAAGCGGCTTCCGTACAGCAGTTTTCCGAAGACCTTGGGGACTTCCTCCTTCGTGATGCCGGGGCCGTTGTCCTCGACGACGACCCGGTAGTAGTCGCCCGACTCCTCGATTTCGACGTAGATGTCGGGGTAGATCCCGGCCTCCTCGGCGGCGTCCAGGGCGTTGTCGACGGCCTCCTTCACGGCCGTCACCATCGCCCGGGCCCCCGAGTCGAAGCCGAGCATGTGCTTGTTCTTCTCGAAGAACTCGGCGATGGAGATCGCGCGCTGGCTCTCGGCCAGCTCCTCGGCGATCCCCGGCTCCTCGCCCAGCGTCGACTGGAACGACGTCATTCCTGTACCCCGTTTCCGCCCGCTAGGGTTAAAAGCCGTCGTTAGCGGGGTGAAAGTAGACGCCGGCGCGGTGGTCGGGCGCCGACGTCCCGGCTAAGTCGCGCTCGCGCGCACGACGCGCACACGGTGGCTTTAAGGGGAGGACGCTACTACCGGACAGTAGATTTTCACATGTCCGATGAGAGCGAGTACGGCGCGGGCCAGATCCAGGTGCTTGAGGGCCTGGAGGCCGTTCGAAAGCGCCCGGCGATGTACGTCGGTTCTACTGACTCTCGAGGGCTCCATCACCTGGTCGACGAGGTGGTGGACAACTCCATCGACGAGGCGCTGGCCGGCTACTGCGATTCCATCGAGGTGACGATCCACGAGGACGACTCGGTGACCGTCGCCGACGACGGCCGGGGCATCCCCGTCGACACCCACGAGGAGTACGACCGCCCGGCGCTGGAGGTCATCATGACCGTCCTCCACGCGGGCGGGAAGTTCGACAAGGAGGCCTACCAGGTCTCGGGCGGCCTCCACGGCGTCGGGGTGAGCGTCGTCAACGCCCTCTCGGAGCGGTTCGAGGTCGAGGTCAAGCGCGACGGCGGCGTCTTCCGCCACGAGTTCGAACGGGGCGCCCCGGTCGGGGACATGGAACGCGTCCGGGACATGCGACCCGGCGAGTCGACCGGGTCGAGCCAGCGCTTCTGGCCGGACGACGAGATCTTCGAGATCACGGAGTTCAACTACTCGACGCTCGCCAACCGCCTGCGGGAACTCGCCTTCCTCAACTCGGGCGTCGAGATCATCCTGCGGGACGAGCGCGACGACACCGAGGAGACGTTCCGGTACGACGGCGGGATCAAGGAGTTCGTGGAGTACCTCAACGAGACGAAACAGCCCCTCCACGATGACGTCATCTACTTCGAGGACGACGAGCGGATCCAGGACGGCCCCGTCCAGGTCGAGGTGGCGATGCAGGCCACCGACGAACTCCAGGGGTCGATCCACGCCTACGCGAACAACATCAACACTCGCGAGGGCGGTACGCACCTCACCGGGTTCAAGACGGCACTCACGAGGGTCGTCAACGACTACGCGACCGACCACGACCTCCTCAAGGGGCTCGACGACACCCTGAAGGGCGAGGACATCCGCGAAGGGCTGACGGCCGTCATCTCGATCAAGCATCCCGACCCGCAGTTCGAGGGCCAGACAAAGACCAAGCTCGGCAACTCCGAGGTGCGAGGGATCGTCGAGGGCACCATCCACCAGCACCTCGACACCTACTTCGAGGAACATCCGGACACGGCCGAGGCCATCGTCTCGAAGGCCGTCGAGGCCGCGAAGGCCCGCAAGGCGGCGAAGAAGGCCGAAGAACTGACACGCCGGAAGAGCGCCCTGGAGTCCACGACTCTCCCCGGGAAACTGGCCGACTGCCAGACGCGCGACCCCGAGGAGGCGGAACTGTTCATCGTGGAGGGTGACAGCGCCGGGGGGAGCGCAAAGCAGGGTCGCAACCCCGAATTCCAGGCCATTCTCCCCATCCAGGGGAAGTTCCTGAACGTCGAGAAACACCGCCTGGACCGAATCCTCGAGAACGAGAAGATCCGGACGATGATCCGGGCCATCGGCACCGGCATCGGCGACGAGTTCGACATCGACAACCTGCGGTACAACCGTATCATTTTGATGAGTGTCGATGGAGAAGAACATGGCTTCGTCCGCGACGAAGACGGGAGGGCCCGATTCGTCAAAATCGGGGAGTTCATCGATGATGTCATCGACGCGGACGGTGAGGGTTACGAGGAGTACGAGGTCCTCTGTTTCGGACGCGACGACCACGAGACGAAATTCCGCCCGATCGACCAGGTCATCAGACACGAGATCGACGAACCTCTCTACGAAATCGAGACCGCGTACGGGCGGAACCTGAAAGTGACGGCATCTCACAGCGTATTCGTCTATCGGGACGGCGATGTCCAACTGGCCGCAGGTGACGAAATCACTCCCGACGACGAAGTTCTCGCACCCCGGTCGGTTCCCCTCAATGGAAATCGGGACGGAGAGAAGATCGACCTCCTTGCCGAATTTGTCGAACGGTCGGATTCTCTCGATCACGAGATTTACGCGCGTGGTGAAGGGATCGAGGAGATGTTCAAAGCTCGGGTTCGTAATGACCTTTCCGATGGGGCTGGGGACTCAGTCGATCGTGTCGAGTCGAGAGTAGATGTCCCTGAACCGGTTCGTACGAACCTGAAAGAACAACGTGCTCAAGCCGGCGTTACTCAGCAGGAGGTCTGTGAGAAAGTCGGGGTTGCGCAACCGATCACTGTTTCACAGTGGGAACGAGGCCAGTCCCGACCGACCGTTACGAACTTCCAGGCCTATTGTGAAGCCGTCGGTGCCTCCCCGGGCGCTGTCATGCAGAACGTTTCTGTGACCGATTCGCTCCTCGAACAGCGCTGGAACGAACAATACGCTGGTGCACAGGCGAACCGGGTGCGTGACTACGTCCGCGTGAGCGAACTCGAAGAGGAGGACCTCGAACGTATCCCGGAGGACGCTCCCGTCGAACTCACTCCAGCACACTACGCCGACCACGGGATCGACCGATTCATTACGGTCGACGAAACACTCCTTGACCTGTTAGGATTCTACGTGGCAGACGGATCGAGTTCTCCGCGAAACGGTGTCCGTCTCGCGATGGGCACCAACAACGAGGGCCTCGTCGAGAAGTATCGCGACGCGTTCGAGCACGTTTTTGGCATCCGAGGGAAACTGAGCGAATACGATACCCGGGTCGACGAGGTAAAACTCGTCAATCGCGTGGCAGCACTCGCCTGGGAGCGGATCTTTGGGTTCGACGGGAGCGACGCATCGGAGAAGTCCGTTCCGGACCTGGCCTTCGATGTTTCACCACAGAACCAACGAGCGTTCCTTCGCGGATACCTTCTGGGAGACGGAACCGTCTCGGATAGCAGTATTTCGTGGACGACCGTTTCCCGTGATCTCGCAAGTGGGATCATGTATCTGCTCTCCGCGCTAGGGGTCATTGGGTCTCGTTCGGTGGTCACTCCGGACGAACTGGCCGACCGAAATGCCGATATTACAACCAAATCCACACGACATACGATTACCGTCAGTGCTCGGTCGGACCTCGAAGCGTTACGAGACGTCTGGGCGGCGCATCCTAACCGGGACCGACTTCAGGAACGTATCGAGGATGGATACGACAACGAGAAGAACCGGCAATTCCGCGAGGTTTCCGATGATCTGGTTGCACTTCCCGTTCGGAGCGTCGACGAAGTCGAACCCTCCAGTCGCTACGTCTACGATTTCTCCGTCGAAAACGACGAGAACTTCGTCGCCGGTGTTGGTGGGCTTTGTGCGCACAATACCGACGCCGACGTCGACGGAGCCCACATCAGGACGCTCCAGTTGACGCTGTTCTACCGGTACATGCGGCCGTTGCTGGAACACGGACACGTGTACGCGGCCCAACCACCGCTCTACCGCGTCCGGTATCGCGGCGAGACCTACGACGTGATGACCGAGGCCGAGCGCGATCGGGTCGTCGAGGAGAAGTGCGACGGCACGCCCGACCAGGTCCAGCGGTTCAAGGGTCTGGGCGAGATGAACCCCGAGCAACTCTGGGAGACGACGATGAACCCCGAGACGCGCCACCTCAAGCAGATCACCATCGAGGACGCCGCCGCCGCGGACAAGATGTTCTCGATCCTGATGGGCGACGCCGTCGAACCCCGGAAACGGTTCATCCAGGAACACGCGCCCGAGGCCGAGTGGGTGGACATCTAACCCGCGCTATCTGATACGAGCATTCAACAACTATGAGTTCCGACATTCCCGATCCGACGGACGTCGACGCCGCGGCCGCGGACGTCGAACGCGTCCGCATCGAGGACGAGATGGAGCAGAGTTACATCGACTACGCGATGAGCGTCATCGCCGGGCGCGCCCTGCCGGACGTCCGGGACGGTCTCAAGCCCGTCCACCGGCGGATCCTCTATGCGATGCACGAGATGGGCATCACGTCCGGGTCGAGCCACCGCAAGTCTTCGTCCGTCGTGGGCGAGACGATGGGTGACTACCACCCACACGGCGACCGGGCGATCTACGACACCCTGGTCCGGATGGCCCAGGACTTCTCGATGCGCTATCCCCTGGTCGACGGGCAGGGCAACTTCGGGTCGATGGACGGCGACCCGCCCGCGGCCATGCGCTACACGGAGGCCCGGATGGGATCCATCGCCGAAGAACTGTTGGACGACATCGAGAAGGACACGGTCGACTTCTCCTCGAACTACGACGACCGCCTCGATGAACCGGACGTTCTCCCGGCGGCCTTCCCGAACCTCCTGGTTAACGGGAGTTCGGGTATCGCGGTCGGCATGTCCACGAACATCCCGCCGCACAACCTCGGCGAGGTGATCGACGCGACGATCCACGTCATCGACAACCCGGACTGTGACGTGAACGACCTGCTGCACACGCCCGGGAACCCGGGACCGATCAGGGGACCCGACTTCCCGACCGGGGCGAAGATCGTCGGCCGGAACGCGGTCCGCAAGGCCTACGCCACGGGACAGGGGCGGCTGCGGGTCCGCGCCGACTACGAGATCGAACACAACGAGCGGGGCGGCGACCGGATCGTCATCACGGAACTGCCCTACCAGGCGAACAAGGCCCGGATCGTCGAGCGCATCGCCGAGAACGTCAACGAAGGGAAGATCGAGGGCGTCAGCGACCTTCGCGACGAGTCCGACCGGGACGGCGTCCGGGTCGTGATCGATTGCAAGCGCGGGGCGAACGTCGACGTGGTCGAGAATCAACTCCTGGAGCACCACCTCGAGACGACCTTCGGGGTGATCAACCTCGCGCTGGTCGACGGCCAGCCCCGGATCCTCAGCCTCAAGGAGACGCTGGAACACTACGTCGACCACCGCAAGGAGGTCGTCCGCCGGCGATCCGAGCACGACCTCCAGGAGGCGAAGGATCGCGCTCACATTCTCGAAGGCCGACTGACGGCCTACGAGAACGCCGAGGACGTGGTCGACCTGATCCGGGACTCGGAGGACCGCGACGCCGCGAAGGCGGCGCTCCGGGAGACCTACGACTTCTCCGAGGAGCAGGCGGACCACATCGTCCGGATGCAACTCGGGTCGCTGACGTCCATGGAGGCCGCCGAGATCGAGGAAGAATACGGGGAGGTCCAGGACACCATCGACTACCTCGAGAGCGTTCTCGACAGCGAGGAGAAGCTCCTGTCGGTCATCAAGGACGAGCTGCGGGAGATCAAGGACGCATACGACGACGAGCGACGGACACAGATCGTCGAGGACCAAGGCACCGTCACTCACGAGGACCTCATCCCCGAGGAGGAGGTCGTCGTCGTCATCACCGAGGACGACTACGTCAAGCGGATGCCCGTCGAGAACTTCGACGCCCAGGGCCGGGGCGGCAAGGGCATCATCGGAATCGACGTCAAGCCCGGCGACCGCGTCTCGAAGGTGTTCCGCGCGAGCACCCACGACTACCTCCTGTGTTTCACCAACCATGGCCAGGTCTACCGGCTCAAGACCTACGAGATCCCGGAGATGGGCCGGACGGCCCGCGGGACCTCCGCCGTCAACGTGATCGACCTGGACGACGGCGAGGAAATCACCGCCGTCGTCGCGACCGACGACCTTGGCGAGGACGAGGCCGTCACGATGGTCACCCGGAAGGGCTACGTCAAGCGGACCGAGGCCGAGGCGTTCGACAACATCCTCTCGACGGGGATCATCGCCGCGAAACTCGACGCGGACGACGCGCTGGTCGACGTCGACGTGACCGACGGCACGAAGGACGTGGTGATCGGGACCGAGGGCGGCATGACCATCCGGTTCGACGAGTCCGAGGTCCGGACCATGGGCCGATCGGCCCGGGGCGTCCGGGGCATCGACCTCGAGGGGGACGACCGCGTGGCCGGGATGGTCGCCGTCGACGAGGACACGGCGTGTGACCTCCTCACGGTCACGCAGAAGGGCTACGGCAAGCGCACGCCCATCGCGGAGTATCGCACGCAGTCGCGATACGGCAAGGGACTCATCGACATCAAGACCGGCGACCGCAACGGTCCCGTCGCGTCGATCAAGTCGGCCGACGAGGACGACCACCTGATCGTCATGTCCGAGTCCGGGCAGATCATGCGGACCCGGGTGGCGGACGTCTCCGAGCAGGGCCGGAACACGATGGGCGTGATCGTCATGCGACTGGGGGACGACGACCGCGTTGCCAGCGTCGACGTGCTGCCGGCCGAGCGGACCGAGGAGTAGGCGTCGCGATCCTTTTCCAGACGGGAGTGGTTGCGTTTGCGTCTCGGGTCGGTCCTGACCGGTCCGGATGCTCCCCGCAGGGCCCCGACCCTCAGTCCGCCCTGGCCTCGGGGAACTGCTCGAAGTCGACGAAGCCGTACTCCGCGCCGCCGAAGAAGTCCTCGCTGATCGCCTCGCCCGGGACCATCATCCCGGGATCGCCGTCGACGTGGATGACGTTCGCGAGGGGGACGACCCGGGCGTCGTTTCGTTCGAGAGCCACGTCCTCCTCGTCGACCGACTCGAGGTGTGGGTGGAGGCACACGACCGTCTCCTCGCGCACGAGGACGGCGTCGAAGGTCATCGGGTCGTAGGCGTCCTGGGTGAGCACGCTGACTGAGTCCATGGCTAGGCGTACGGTTCGACGATGCTTCAAATGATGCGCTTGCCGAGCGCGCTCGCGGCGAGTTCCGTCGCCAGGTCGGCCGTCCCGTTGCGCTCGTCGATGATCGGGTTGACCTCGACCACGTCGAGCGATCGCAGGATCCCCCCGTGAGCGTCTTTCTCGGCGACGACCTCCATCGCCGCGTGGGCCTCCCGGTAGGTCACGCCGCCCCGGACCGGCGTCCCGACGCCCGGCGCCTCGGTCGGATCGAGCCAGTCCATGTCGAGGCTGACGTGGATCCCGTCGACGCCGTCGCTCGCGATCTCGATCGCCCGGTCGACGACCGTGGGGATCCCCTCCTCGTCGAGGTCGGACATCGTGAAGACCGTGACGTCCGACTCGCGCAGCGTCGAGCGTTCGACCTCGTCGAGGCTCCTGATCCCGACGAGGACGACGTTTTCCTCGGGGATCGACGGTGCGTTCGCCCAGGCCATGTCGGCGAACGCCCCTCGGCCCAGCGCCGCGGCGAGTGGCATCCCGTGGACGTTCCCGCTCGGGGAGGTCTCGGGCGTGTTGAAGTCCGCGTGCGCGTCGAACCAGACGACGCCCAGGTCGGCGTCGCGGGCCGATCCAGCGAGGGTGCCGATGGCGACGGAATGGTCCCCGCCCAGCACCAGCGGGAGGCGGTCGTCCTCGTGCGTCGCGGCCACCTCGTCGGCCAGGCGGGTCGACACGTCCTCGATCGCGGGGAGATAGTGGGCGTTGATCCGCTCGTCGTCGACCGTCGCCTCCTCTTCCACTCTCGGGACCGAGAGGTCGCCGACGTCGACGCACTCGACGCCCGCCGATTCGATCTCCCCGGCCAGTCCGGCGTACCTGATCGCCGAGGGACCCATGTCGACCCCGCGCCGGTTGGCACCGTAGTCCGTCGGGGCACCGATGATTCGGACGCTCCTGGTCATGGAACGGACGAGGGTGCCACGCATGATAAGCGACGTGCTCGGCGGGCGGTCGACTCGAACCGCAAGAGGGGGCCGAAACGACGTCGTTACTCGTTGACGAGGGCGTGGAGGATGGCCTTCTGGACGTGCATTCGGTTCTCGGCCTGGTCGAAGACGACCGACTGCGGCCCGTCGATGACCTCGGCCGAGACTTCCTCGCCGCGGTGGGCCGGCAGGCAGTGCATGAACACGGCGTCCTCGCCGGCGGCGTCCATGAGGTCCCGGTCGACCTGGTAGCCGTCGAACTCGGCGAGTTTCTCCTCGCGCTCGTCCTCCTCGCCCATGCTCACGAACACGTCGGTGTAGACGGCGGAGACGCCGTCGACCGCCTCGTAGGGGTCGTTCGTGACGGTCACGTCGGCGTCGGCGACGCGCCGCTGGATCTCCTCGTCGGGTTCCATCCCCTCGGGCGTGGCCACCCGACAGTCGACGCCCATCGTCGCGCAGGCCTGCATCAGCGAGTGGGCGACGTTGTTGCCGTCGCCGACGAACGCGACGGAGTCCAGTTTGTCCTTCTCGTGGAGCGTGTACAGGTCCGTCAGCGCCTGGCAGGGGTGCAGGAAGTCCGTCAGCCCGTTGACGACCGGCACGTCGGCGTGCTCGGCCAGTTCGACCATGTCCGAGTGGTCGAAGAGGCGCGCCATGATGGCGTCCTCGTAGCGGGACATGACCTTGGCGGTGTCCGAGATGGGCTCGCCCCGGCCGAGCTGGGACTTCTCCATGCCGAAGAAGATGCCGTGGCCGCCGAGCTGGGTCATCCCCGTCTCGAAGGACAGCCGGGTGCGGGTCGAGGGCTTGGCGAACAGCATCACCAGCGTCTTGTTGTCCATGACCGAGGCGTAGTCCTCGGGGTGTTCCTTCATGTCGTCGGTCAGCTCGAAGACGTGCTCGATGTCGCTGCGACTCCAGTCGTTGAGATCGATGAGGTGATTCATCGTCGTTTGATGATAGTGCCGGCAGATCCCGTTAGCGCTTCGGTTGCGGTCTCGGTCGACGTGATGATGGCGCGCTCGCCGCCGTTCTCGACGAACTCGGCGCAGGCCTCCACTTTCGGCGCCATGCTGCCCTCGCCGAACTCCCCGGCGTCGAGCAGGCGGCGTGCTTCTTCAGGCGTGAGTTCCGCGAGCCGTTCCTGGTCGTCGGTCCCGAAGTTCCGGTAGGCCGCCTCGACGTCCGTCAGGAGCAGCAGTTCGTCGGCGCCGATGTCGTTCGCGAGGACCTGCGTAGCGCGGTCCTTGTCGATGACGGCCTCGACGCCCCGGACGTCGCCGTCCTCCTCGACGACGGGAACGCCCCCGCCACCGACGCAGATGACGGGCTGGCCGGTGTCGATCAGGGCGCCGATCCGCTCGGACTCGACGATCTCGACCGGTTCCGGCGACGGGACGACCCGCCGGTACGCGAGGCCGCCGTCGTTCGTGGTCACCTGCTTGACCGGGAACTCCTTCTCCGCCACCTGGTCCTCCTCGTAGAAGGGGCCGACCGGTTTGGTCGGCTCGTCGAAGGCCGGATCGTCCGGATCGACCCGGGTCTGGGTGACGGTCGTGACGGGCGTCACGTCGAGCGCGTTGTGGAGTTCCTGCTGGAGGAGGTAGCCGATCTGGGCCTGGGACTCGGCCCCGAGGACGTCCAGGGGTTTCGGGGTCACCGAGGTGGATTCCTCGTTCTGGAGGAGCAACTGGCCGACCTGCGGGCCGTTGCCGTGGGTGAAAACGAGGTCGTGCCCGTCCTCGTAGAGGGCCCCGATATGCGGCGCAGTCTGCCGGATGCTCCGGCGCTGATCCTCGATCGTTCCTTCGCCGCCTCTGAGCAGGGCGTTGCCGCCCAGCGCAACAACCATCGAACTCATGGATTTTGAAACTTGAACGGACCGGCGCAAAACGCTTGTGACTTCGATCCAGCACGAATCCGGCCGAAGGAACGGTGACGATCCGACTTAGGTAAATTTATCCTCGTGCCTCCCCAAAGATCACTCTACAGACATGACGAAGCGAGCACTCATTATGGGCGCAGCCGGTCGAGACTTCCACGACTTCAACTCGGTGTTCCGGGACAACGACGACTACGAGGTCGTCGCGTTCACGCAGACGTTCTCCCAGAACATCGGCGAACTCGACGAGATGCCCGAGCGGACGTACCCGGCGTCGATCGCGGGCGAGGACTACCCCGAGGGCGTGCCGATCCTGCCCGAGAGCGAACTCGAATCCATCATCGAGGAGCGGGACGTCGACGAGGTCCTGCTCTCGTATTCGGACGTCTCCCACGAGCACGTGATGAACCAGGCCTCGCGGGCGCTGTCCTCGGGCGCGGACTTCCGGCTGGTCGGCACCGAGATGATGCTCGAGGCGGACGTCCCCGTGGTCGCCGTGGACGCCGTGCGGACGGGCTGTGGCAAGTCCCAGACCTCCCGGAAGATCGCCAGCGAGATCGCCGACATGGGCAAGGACGTCGTCGTGGTGCGCGAGCCGATGCCCTACGGCGACCTCGAGGAGCAGGCCGTGATGCGCTTCGAGAGCTACGATGACCTCGACGAGTACGACGTCACGATCGAGGAGCGCGAGGAGTACGAACAGCACATCGAGAACGGGCTCGTGGTGTACGCGGGCGTCGACTACGAGGCGCTCCTGGAGGAAGCCCAGGAGGAGGCCGACGTCATCCTCTGGGACGGCGGCAACAACGAGCTCCCGTTCTTCGTGCCTGACGTTCACTTCGTCCTGACGGACCCGCACCGCCCCGGTCACGAGATCGAGTACCACCCCGGCGAGACCAACCTCCTCATCGCCGACTACGTCATCATCAACAAGGAGAACACCGCGGAGCAGGCCGGCATCGACGAGATCGTCGCGAACGTCGAGGACCGCAACCCCGGGGCGGAGATCATCCACGCCGACTCCGTCGTGAGCGTCGAGGATCCCTCCGAGGTCGAGGGCAAGCGCGTCCTCGCCGTCGAGGACGGGCCGACGATGACCCACGGCGGGACCTCGCACGGCGCGGCGACCATCGCCGCCCGCGAGAACGGCGCCGCCGAGATCGTCGATCCGCGCGGCGACGCCGTCGGCTCGATCAAGGACGTGCTCGACGAGTACGAGCACCTGGGCGACGTGCTGCCCGCGATGGGCTACAGCGAACAGCAGATCGCCGAACTCGAGGAGTCGATCAACAACGTCGACTGTGACGTGGTGCTGGTGGGCACGCCGTTCGACCTCGGCCGCCTGCTCGACGTCGACAAGCCCACCGTCCGCGTGCGCTACGACATCGAGGAGAAGAACGTGCAGTTCCGCGACGTCCTGCAGGAGCACGCCGACGAACTCGGCCTGTAAACCGGGTCCGGCCGGCCGCCGATTCTCGCTGCCCGTTCGTCACGCTTCGCGGGCGAAACCGGTTCTCCATTTCCACGCGCCCAGAGCGCCGGCTAGAGGTACGGTTCGCACACCCGGCGGAGCCCCTCGTCGAAGTCGACCTCGGGTTCCCACCCGGTCGCCTCGCGGATCTTCGAGGCGTCGGCAAGGGTGTCGTGGACGTACACGTCCTCGTCGATCGGGTTCTCGACGTGCTCCGGTTCGACGTCCTGCCCCAGGATGTCGGCGAGTCGGTCGACCACGTCGTTGAAGCTGTACTGCTCGCCGGTCCCGACGTTGTAGATCCCGTCGAGTTCGTGTTCGGCCGCGAGGACCGTCGCGCGGACGACGTCGTCGACGTGGGTGAAGTCGCGGGTCTGCGTGCCGTCGCCGTAGAGCTTCGGCGACCGGCCGTTCGCCACGTCGTCGGCGAACTGCGAGATGACGTTCGCGAAGTCGTCCTTGTGGGCCTCCGCGCCGCCGTATCCCTGGTAGACCGAGAAGAACCGGAGCCCGGCCATGGTCATGTCGTGGTAGTTCTGGAAGTACTCGGCGTAGCGCTCGCGGGCGAGTTTCGAGGCCTCGTAGCCGGTGTTGGCCGCGACGGACATCGTCTCGGGCGACGGCTCGGTTCGGCTCCCGTAGATGGAGGAGGTCGTCGCGTAGACGACGGTGTCACAGCCGTCCTTGCGCGCCTGGTCGACCGCGTTGACGAACCCCTCGACGTTGACGCGGGCGCCGTGGCGGCGAGCGGCGGTGTCCTCCTCGTGGAGGTGCAGGGTCGAGACGGCCGCGAGGTGGAAGACGACGTCCACGCCCTCGGTGGGGAGGTCGTCCTCGAGGACGCTGGTTTCGTGGAACTCGACCTCCTCTCCGACGTTCTCCCGGGACCCGATCGAGAGGTCGTCGATCGCGACGACGTCGTTGTCCTCGGCGAGGTGGTTGGCCAGGTTCGATCCGATGAATCCGGCGCCCCCGGTGACGAGCACGCGCTTGTCGTTCATGTGCGGGGCGTCGGGCAGCGACCGGAAAGCCGTATCGCTTCCGGATTGGTCGCCGTTCGGACGCGGCTCCGTTCTTCCCGTCGGTTTTAAGGAACCCTGCGGCTTAGATTTCGCCATGTCGTCGATCGAACTGACGCCAAGTCAGAAAACGATACTCTCTGCGCTCGTGAATCTCTACCGCGAGTCGGAGTCCGCGGTGAAAGGGGAAGACATCGCCGAGGAGGTCGACCGCAATCCGGGGACCATCCGGAACCAGATGCAGAGCCTCAAGGCGCTCCAGCTGGTCGAGGGCGTCCCCGGTCCGAAGGGCGGATACAAACCCACGGCGACGGCCTACGAGGCGCTCGACATCCAGCGGATGGACGAGCCCGCGACCGTCCCGCTCAAGCACGAGGGCGCAGTGGTCGAAGACGTCAACGTCGTCTCCATCAACCTCACGAACGTCCATCATCCGAAGATGTGCCGGGCGGAAATAACGGTCCAGGGGTCGATCCGCGACATCGAGGACGGGGACGAGATCGAGGTCGGCCCGACGCCGCTGTCGAAACTCATCGTCAGGGGCGAACTCACCGGCCGGGACGAGTCCGCCAACGCGCTCGTGATCCGGATCACGGGCATGGAGGCGCCGGCCGAGGCACCCGATCACTGACCGCTGCAACTGCCGCCGAGCCGTTAGAACAGCCCCAGCACGAACCCGGTCCCCATCACGATCAGCACGGCCGCGGACACCGTCGGCAGGTGGTCGGCGTATCGCTCGACCCGTTTCTCGTACCGCTCGTAGCCGGCGATGAGCAGCAGCGTCAGCCCGACGATCCCGACGATGACCGTGATCGCGTAGACCAGCATGAGCGCGAGACAGTGCGAGGAGCCCAGACAGAGGCCGATGATCTCGAACTCCTCCTCGTGGGCGAACCCGAGCAGGAAGGCGAACCCGGCGATGCCGACCAGGCCCCTGTCGGCCGCGTCGCCGGGGTCCGGATGCGAGTGATCGTGGCCGTCGTCGCCGACGAACGGGAGCTTCGACTCGATCCGCGAGCGGAGGCTCCCGTCGTCGTGATCGTGATCGTAATGGTGGTCGTGGTTTGAATGCTCGTGGTGTGAGGGGTCGTGCGCCCCCCCGTGGTCGTGGTGGGCGTCGTGGGCGTCGTGGTCCCCGTGGTGACCCTCGTGATCCTGGTGTCCGTGCTCGGCATGGTGGTCGGCGTCCCGATCGCTATCGTCCGTCGACCCGCCGTTCGCGATCCCGTGATCGTGGGAGTGTCCGTGCCGGTACTCCCGGATGCCGAGCGCGATGAGCAACACCCCGGCCGCCAGGCCCATCGGCCCACCGACCGCGACGCCGTCGGCGAGGACGATCGGATCGTTGATCTGCGCGAGGTCGAAGTACGATTTGGCCCAGAAGAAGACGGCCACCATGGCGATGGAACTGATCAGGTGGCCGATCCCGAGGATGGAACTGGCGGCCAGCCCCGAGAGCCACTTGTGGTCCCGGTCGAGCGCGTACGTCGCGGCGACCGGCCACCCGTGCCCGGGTTCGATCCCGTGAACGAGCCCGAGCGCGATGGCCCCCAGGTACAGGCCGACCGCTCCGTCCGGTATCATGTCCGAAGGTCGACCGCGGCCACTCATAGGGGTTGTTAAGACTCGGACGGGGTCCCCGTATTACTCGCCGCGCCCGATCGCCGTCACTCGACGAGTCGAATCGCCGGCCGGCCCGGCCTGGCACGGGACCGCAGGTCGTCGCTCGCTTCCGCCGCGGCCCGAACCTCGATCGCGGCGTCGAACTCCCCGCGAAACAGCCAGGCGGCCCGTTCCAGGGCGGCGCGCTCGCGGTCCGGCGACAGCGTCTCGGGCACGACGTCGGCGTCGGCCAGCGACCGGGCGTACTCGGCCGCCTCGTCGCCGTGCTCCCGACAGGCGTCGTCGGCCATGACGGCGCCGACGACGTCGACCCCGTCCTCGCGAGCCTCGCGGACGATCGACGCGGCCCGGTATTTCCACTCGGGGGCAACGACGAGGTCGATCCGATCCGGGTCCTCGACGCCGGCGACGTCGCGGATCTCACGGACGTCGTCCAAGGTCGATTCGACGAGATCGCGCTCGCGGTCGTACCCCGGCGGGGGCGAGACGTCGGGCCAGTCGGCGTCGACGACCAGTCCGTCGCCGTCCAGCCGGTCCCACAACTCCTCGGCGACGTGGGGCGCGGCCGGCGCCAGCGCGATCACGGTTTGGCGTATCGCTCGCTCGAACGTCCCCGGGTCGGGCTCGCGATCGCGGTAGCGGGCCAGCGTCCCGATCAGGGACTCGACCTCGCGGATCGCGCGGTTGAACCGGAACTCGTCGTACGCGGTTTCGGCGCTGTCGATCCCCGCCGCGACCTCGCGCTCGACGTACTCGTCCATCGGTCGAGCCGAGCGATCGCCGTTTCGCGGTTCCTCCACGTCGTCCATCCCCTCCACGAGGCGAACCAGCCGGTCCAGCGTCCCCCGTGCCGACTCGACGCCGGTCTCGGACCAGTCGAAGTCGCGTTCCGGCCGGGCCGCGCCGAGGATGAACAGGCGGGCGGTGTCGGCGCCGTACGCCTCGACGATCCGTTCCGGGGCGACGACGTTGCCCTTGCTCTTGGACATCTTCTCGCCGTCCAGCTGGACCATGCCCTGGGTCGTCAGCCGCTCGAAGGGCTCCCGGACGTCCACGTGGCCCATGTCCGCCAGGGCCTTCGTGACGAATCGGGCGTACAGCAGGTGCAACACGGCGTGCTCGACGCCGCCGACGTAGTGATCCACGGGCAGCCACTCGTTCGCCCGGTCGGGATCGAAGGGAACGTCGTCACGGTCCGGCGAGACGTAGCGCAGGAAGTACCACGACGAGTCGACGAACGTGTCCATCGTGTCCGTCTCCCGGCGGGCCGGTCGTCCGCACTCGGGACAGTCGGTCCCGACCCAGTCACCGGCGGCCGCCAGCGGGTTGCCGGTGGTCCGTACGTACGGCGGCAACTCGACCGGCAGCTCCTCGTCGGGGACCGGAACCGGGCCGCAGTCCTCGCAGTGGACGATCGGGATCGGCGTGCCCCAGTAGCGCTGCCGGGAGACCAGCCAGTCGCGCAGGCGATACTCGACGCGCTCCTCGACGGCGTCGACCTCGTCGACGATCCGGTCGCGGGCCTCGTCGCTCGCGAGGCCGGTGAACGGGCCGCTCCCGATCAGGACCCCGCCGTCTGTGAACGCGCCGGCGGTCACGTCGGTCGCCGTTCCGCCGGCCGGTTCGACCACCTGCCGGATCTCGACCCCGTGTTCGCGGGCGAACGCGTGATCCCGCTCGTCGTGGGCGGGAACGCCCATGACCGCGCCGGTCCCGACGTCCTCGACGACGAAGTCGGCGACGTAGACGGGGAGTTCGTCCTCCGTGACCGGGTGGACGGCCACGGCGTCGGTCTCGACGCCGGTCATTCCATCGTCCGAACGGTCGGACTCGGCGTACTCCGCGACGGCCGGGTCGTCCTCGGCCATCTCCCGCGCGACGGGGTGGTCGGGGGACAGGGCGACGAAGGTGGCGCCGAACAGGGTGTCGGCACGGGTGGTGAACGTGTCGACGTCGCCGTAGCCCGGGACCGGGAACGTGACCACGGCGCCCTCCTGGCGGCCGATCCAGTCGCGTTGCATCTCGCGGACGTGGTCGGGCCAGCCCTCCAGGTCGTCGAGCGCGTCGACCAGTTCGTCGGCGTACTCGGTGATCGCGACGTGCCACTGGGTCAGGTCGCGCTCCTCGACGGGCGTCTCGCAGCGCCAGCAGACCTCGTCCTCGCCCTCGACCTGGGCGTCGGCCAGGACCGTCTCGCAGCCGGGGCACCAGTTGACGGGGCTCTCGCGCCGGTCGACCAGCCCGGCCTCGTACAGTTGCCGGAACAGCCACTGGCTCCACCGGTAGTAGTCCGGATCGCAGGTCGCCACCTCGCGTTCCCAGTCGAAGCCGAAGCCCATCCGATCGAACCCATCGCGCATGGACTCGATGCAGCGCTCGGTCCACTCCCGGGGCGTCGTGTCGCGCTCCATCGCGGCGTTCTCGGCGGGCAGGCCGAACGCGTCCCACCCCATCGGGTGGAGCACGTCGTTGCCCCGGAGTCGTTCGAACCGGGCGTAGGCGTCCGTGATCGCGTAGTTTCGCACGTGGCCCATGTGCAACTCGCCCGAGGTGTAGGGAAACATCGCGAGGACGTACTCCGGATCGGCGTCGTCCTCAGAAATCTTCGATTTCTGATGGGCTGCACAAGAGCTGTCGCTCTTGTGAACGTCTGGCGTTCGGAAGGCGTCGACGGCTCGCCAGCGGTCCTGCCAGCGTCGCTCTACCTCGGCGTGATCGTAGGCTCGTTCCATCCGTGTTCACGTCCGGATGCGTCGCGGTAGGGACCTGCCGGGGGAGTCGGTTTTCCTCTGACAGACGGGACTGTCACGTTCGGACCCGGATCGCCCGGCAGCGCTATCCGTCCGGCCGATCGGTTGCCCCACCCCAATCGCGAGCGGCGGCGAGGAGCGCGTCCAGGTCGGTCTCGGCCGCGGTCCCCGCCGCGATCGCCTCACGCGGATCCCGTCCGCTCTCGGATACCGCGCGCACGGCCTCGTCGGGATCGAAACCGCGTCCCCCGACGAGCCAGGCCGCGAGCACGTGTCCGGTCCGGCCGATGCCGGCCAGGCAGTGGGTCACGACCGGTTCCGACGCCGCGTCGGCCTCGTCGAGGAAGGGGAGGATCCCGTCGGTGACGGTCCCGGGCGACGCCAGCGTGTGGTCCTCGACCGGGGCGTGACACACGCGGTCGTCACCGAACGCGGCTCGGTAACGGTCGAGGAGGCCGTCGTACCGCCGGAGTTGCCGCTCTGTGAGGAGACAGCAGACGCGTTCGATGCCACGGGCCCGCATCGCGTCGATCCAGTCCTCGATCGGGTCGCCGTCGGTCGTCGAGGCTCCGTAGCCGGGCGCCGCCGCCCCGTGGACGATCGATTCGTCGGGGGCGGCGGGGGCGAAGCGATGGCCGTTCACGCCGGGACGAACGCGCCCGAAGGGCAAGGGCGTATCGGCGTCGACGGCCGGTCCGACGGCGGACCGCTCCCCGCCAGTTCGGCCGCAACCGAGGGGGTTATCTTTCCCTCAGCGCTACGTGACGGCGTGCACAACGTCACGGATCGGGCGAGCGATCCCTTCGACTTGCGGCCGCCCTGCGACCGTCCCTGTCCGGGGGGGTCGCGGGCCGTTTTCGGGCTCGGCGACGCCAACGCCGACGTCCACGTGATCGGCGACCACCCGGGGATCCACGGCGGGGAGGAAACGGGGATCCCGTTCACTGGCACCGCGGCCGGCGAACGCCTCCAGCGAGTCCTGGAGGCCGTCGGTCTCCTCGACCGCCGGGGGACCGAGCCGCTCCCGGTCGACACCTACCTGAGCTACCTCCACATGTGCTGTGCCGGCGACGAAAGCCCCGGGGCGGCGTCCTACCGAACGCTCGAGCCGTTCTTCGACGCCGAACTCCGGGCGATCAGCGCCCACGTGCTCGTTCCGGTCGGGGAGCGACCGGTCCGCCACGTGATCGACGAGTACACGAGCCAGCGCGACCGGGTCGGGACCGACCACGAGGCGCTCCACGGGCGTGAGATACGGGGGCGGGGATTCCTGGTCCTCCCCGTCAAGGAACCCGGGGAGTGGACCGGCCGGGACGAGGAACGCCTCGAGCGGGCGCTCGGGGGTCTTCTCTCCAGCGATTACCGGCAGCTGAGCGACCTGGGGCGCTTCGAGGCTGGCGGGAGCCCGTACTTCGTCCGCTGATCACGACCGACCGGACCGTCGCTGGGCACAGTATTGCTGATACCATACACAACAAAGGACTCGATCGAGCTGCTTGCCGGAGGTCTCCCGACTGCCGGCTTTCGCTCGATTCGTGGGAACGAAAGGGAATTCCGCGGGAAATCGATCGTTTGGGGCCCGTTGCCGATCCGGTTCGGACTGTTGTCAACGGACTCAAAATTGTGGGTGGCAGGCTATGGAGCTCTCGGACGAATCGGGCGCATGGAGATACGGGTTACGCTCAACGGCAGCGAGGAAACGCTGGCCGCAAAGCGGGAAGACTCGTTGCTGGACGTCCTCCGGCGACACGGATACACCGGCGCGAAGCGGGGCTGTGATTCCGGGGACTGCGGGTTCTGTACCGTCATCGTCGACGGTGAAGCCACGCGGTCCTGCGTGACGCCCGCGAAGGCGGTGGACGGGGCGACGATCGAAACGATCGAAGGGCTGGGGACGCGCGGTGACCTCCACCCCCTTCAGGACGCCTTCGTCGAACACACCGCCGTTCAGTGTGGTTTCTGTACGCCGGGAATGATCATGCGGTCCGTCGCCTTGCTTCGCGAGAACCCGGACCCGTCCGAAGGCGAGATCCGTGACGCGCTCGACGACGTGCTCTGTCGGTGTACCGGCTACGAGAAGCCGGTGCGGGCGATCGAGGACGCCGCCGACCGGATGGGCGGGACCGACGCCACCGCGGTCGACGGGGGCGAACCGATCGACGACCGCGACGGTGGGGCCACCGGGAGGGACGACGATGACTGACGATACCGGCGAGGACCGCGGGGTCGACCGCCCGCGGGTCGATTCGGAAACCGGCTACCCGGCGGACCCGGAGGATCCGTACCCCGAGGAGTGGGACGAACCGGCGAACAACCGGAAAGCGCCGTCGGAACGCGATCACGTTTCGACGTCGATTCCGAAGCGCGACGCGGTGAAGATGGTCACCGGCGAGGCGCGGTTCACGGCGGATTACGACCGCGAGTTCCCCGACGCCGCCGTGGGAACGGTCCGCCGGAGCGAGGTCGCGAACGGGGTCGTGACGGCCATCGACACGAGCGCCGCCGAGGCGATGGACGGCGTCTACGCCGTCATCACGCCCGACAGCGACGTCGTCCCCGACAAGAAATACACGAGCACCGGGCAGGGGTTCGTCGAACCGTCCCCCTGGGACATGACGGTGCTGAGCCGTCGGGTCAGGCACGTCGGGGACCCCATCGCCGCCGTCGCGGCCCGCGACGCCCACACCGCCGACCGGGCCGCCCGGGCCGTCGACGTCGACTACGAGGAACGGGAACCCCTCCTCGACCCCGAGCGAGCGATGGATCCCGACGCCCCGCAACTGTTCGACCCCGACGAGGTCGAGAACGCCCAGCCGGGCAGCGACTACGAACGGAACCGCCACTCCAGCATCGAGGGCGAGATCGGGGACGTCGATGCGGGACTGCGGGCGGCGGATTACACCTTCGAGACGACCATCGAGACCCCGTACCAGAACCACCTCGTTCCGGAACCGCACGCGGTCATCGCGTACACCGACGAGGACGGGCGCTACAACTGCATCTCGAGCACCCAGGTCCCCTACCACACCCGCAGGCAACTCGCCAGGCTGTTCGACGTCCCGGTCCGTGACGTTCGCGTGCGGATGCCGCGACTCGGGTCGACGTTCGGCTCCAAGCAGGGGATGATCGTCGAACCGATCGCGATGGCGCTGTCGCTCGCTGCCGATCGCCCGGTCATCCTCGAGGCGACCCGCGCGGAGGAGTTCTACGCACTCAGGAACCGCCACCCGATGACGGTCTCCCTCGAGTTGGGGGTCGACGAGGACGGGACGTTCCGGGCCGCCGACCTCTACGCGCTCTCGAACACCGGCGCGTACGGGCCCCACGGGATGACGGTCGCCGGGAACGTGGGCACGAAAACGCTCCCGCTGTATCCGCGGATGCCGAACGCCCGGTTCGAGGCCGACATCGTCCACACGAACCTCCCCGTGGCGGGGGCGTATCGCGGGTACGGGGCCCCACAGGGTCACATGGCGGTCGAAACGCTGGTGGACGACGTCGCCGCCGCGCTCGACGTCGATCCGATCGAACTGCGCCGAACGAACCACGTCAGGGAGGGCGACCTCGACCGGATGGCCGGCATCCTGGGCGGGTCGGCCGAGGGGGTCGACCGCCGGATCCGATCCTGCGGGATCCCGGAAGTACTCGACCGCGGCATGGACGCCATCGGCTGGGACTCGGTCGAGCAACCGGCTGACGAGGACCTCCGTCGGGGAATCGGCGTGGCGCTCGTCGCCCAGGGCAGCGGCGTCGCCGGCGACGAACTCGGCGCGGCCCACGTCAAGATGAACGAGGACGGATCCTTCGTGCTGGAGATCGGCGGTCTCGACATCGGGACCGGCGTCGAAACCGCGTTCACGCAAATCGTCGCCGAGGTCCTTGGCTGTCGACCGGAGGACGTCGTGGTGCTCTCCGCGGACACGGACGTGGCGCCCTTCGATTACGGCACCTACGCCTCCTCGACGACCTTCATCAGCGGCCAGGCGGCGAAGAAGGCCGCTGAGGACGCGAAGGCCTCGCTGCTCGGGTGGGCCGGGACGGTCCTCGACGAGTCGCCGGCGAACCTCGTCACGGCCGACCGCGAGGTCCGAAGCACGGTCTCCGGCGAGTCGATCACCTTCGAGGAACTCGGAACCGAGACCATCTACGGGCACGACGAACGCGGCCAGATCATGGGGCAGGCCAGCCACTCGACCGACGAGAGTCCCCCGCCGTTCGGTGCCCAGTTCGTCGACGTCACGGTCGACGCGACGACCGGGGAGTTCGAACTCAACAAACTCGTCTTCGCGGCCGACGTCGGCGTGGCACTCAACCCGGCACTCGTCGAAGGGCAAATCGAGGGCGGGCAGGTCCACAGCCTGGAGTACGCCATCGGTGGCGGGCTGGACTTCGAGGACGACGGCACGCCGGTAACGACGTCGTACCGCGACTACGACACGCCGACGGCCTCGGAGATCCCGCCGATGGAGTCGATCGTCGTCGAAACCCACGAGCCGACCGGCCCCTTCGGGGCGAAGTCGATCGCCGAACTCCCGATGAACGGCGTGCCGCCGGCACTCAGCAACGCGGTTCGGGACGCCGTCGGCGTCCGGGTGCGTTCGCTCCCCATAACGCCAGCCAAGATCAGGGCCCAACTGGCCGATTGAGGCCGGGCTTTCCGGGGTGGCTCACCGTCGGAGCTCCCCGAGAATCCAGGGTCGGACGAACGCGCTCAGCGGCAGGAGGACGATCGCGGCGAGGGGGACCACCCCGAACAGGAACAGGTCGGTCCCTACCCTGGCGAGGCCGGACGCCGCGAGGCCCAGTCCGGCGAGCGGGGCGAGGGTCGCGACGACGTACAGCCTGGTCGGGTTCCAGGCGGAGTAGGAGCGTCGCGTGCGACGGATCACGAGGCCGTAGACCAGGGGCAGGATCAGGCTCCCGAGTACGAGGAGGGCGCCGGCCGCGGGGACGCCCTCGACGTAGCCGCTCCCGGCCACGAACGCCAGGACGCCGAGGTCGGAGGGCTGGCGGAGGACGGACCGGAGGGCCCCTACGTCGGTGCCGGCCGTCGCGACGGCGTCCAGCGCACTCCACACCGCCGACTGGTTGGCGCCGACGAGGAGTTCGAGCCCCACCACGTACAGGACGTCCGTCGCGAAGATCAGCGGCCAGCCGACCCCGATGCGCCAGATTCGCAGGAGGCGGGCGCGGAGTCCGGACGGGTCCCGCCGGGGACGCCGGCGGGATCGACGGCGGGCGGTCGCTCCCGCGCCGGTCCTCGTCGCCCCGTCCGTTGCCGCTCTCGAGGTTCCGGCGGTTCCGGCGGCGGACGCCCCCGCCGAGCGAGCCCCGGTCCGGTCCGACCCGTCGGCGTCACTCCCGGTCGTCCGCGTCGACGCCGCCGCGGATTCCCTCCCTCCAGTTCGCATCGAGGATTCGGCGGCGGATTCCGACGTCCCCGTGGCCCACTTCTCCTGTGACGGCAACCCCTCCAGCCGTTTGGCGACGTACGCCTCGTGACCGAGGCGATCGTAGTCCTGTCGCTCGTTCGGGTCCCCCAGGGTGTCGTAGGCCTTTTTCAGGGCCGTGAACTGCGCCTGGGCCCGGGGGTCGTCGTTCAGATCGGGGTGATATTCCCGCACCTTCTCCCGGTAGGCACGCCTGACTTCGTCCTGGGTGGCGTCGCGGGGGAGCCCAAGCAGGTCGTAGAAGTCGTCGGGCATGGATGGCTGGTCAGGTCCGTACGGGATCCGACGGGGTGGACCCATTTAATTTCACTGGCACCTGGCTGGCGTCCAACGCCGTCGGGTCGGCCGGTCTATCCGAAAAAATCGTCCAGCGTCGTCTGACCGGGGGCCAGGGACCGGCGATTTCCCGGGGTTTCCGCCGGCGTCCGGGCGGCCGTCCCGCCCTCGGCATCGTCGGGGTCCGTCCCTTCGGCCTTCGAGCGGTCCGTCGCCGTTTCCTCCCGCTGCCGATCGTTTGTCGCCGTTTCCCCCGTCCCTCGCCCGCTCTCGGCCGCGGTTTCCCAGGCCCCCAGGGTCGCCTGGTCGACCGCCGCGAACTCGAGGTTCGACACCCGGACGCCGACCTTCCTGACGGCCTCCTCGCGGAACTCCTCGACGAGGTCCAGGGCGACCGACTCCACGAGGTCGGGGTCGTCGACCGGTCCCGGCATCGATCGCTCGCGGGTGTTGACCTGGTACGGCGGGGTGACGACCTTGACGCCGACGGTCCGGTACAGCGCTCCCTTCCGGCGAGCGCGGTCGGCGACGTCGGCGGCGAGGTCACGGACCCGGGTTCGGATCGCGTCGGGGTCCGTCGTCGACTCGGCGAACGCGGACTCGCGCGAGAGGCTCTTGGGGTCGCCCCGGGGCTTCACGGGACGGTCGTCGATCCCGCGCGCCCGGTCGTGGAGCGTGGCCCCGCGCTCGCCGAACGTTTCCTGGAGCGTCGTCCGGTCCGCCGCCGCCAGGTCGCCGGCGGTCTCGATCCCCATGTCCCGCAACTCCCCGGCCGTCACCGGACCGACGCCGTGGAGTTCCTCGACCGCCAGCGGCGCGAGGAACTCCCGGAGTTCCGCCGGCGGGACGACGACCAGCCCGTCGGGCTTGTCGTAGTCGCTGGCCACCTTGGCGGCGCTCATCGTGGGCGCGAGGCCCACGCTCGCGGTGACGCCAACCTCTCGTCGGATGCGATCCTTGACGTGCCGGCCGAACCCCTCTGCGACGGACCAGTCGGTCCGGTCGGTCACGTCCAGGTAGGCCTCGTCGATGCTCACCTCGCGCACGACGTCGGCCACGTCGTGCAGGACCGCTTTGACGTCGGCCGCGACCGACTCGTAGTAGTCCATGTCGACCGGCCGGTAGTGGCCCGCGTCGGGGTCGTCCGGGTGCTCCGCCCGCCTCGGCAACCGTTCCAGCGCGGTCGAGATGGCCTGCGCGCTCTCGACGCCGTACTCGCGGGCCTCGTAGCTGGCGGTCGCGACCGCGCCGACGTCGTCGCCAGGTTCGTAACCCATGCCGACCACGACGGGTTCGCCTTCGAGTTCCGGCTCGCGCAGCCGTTCGCAGGCCGCGTAGAAGCAGTCCACGTCCACGTGACAGACGATCCGCTCCCGGGTCTCGTCGCCCTCGCCCTCGCCGGTCGGGTCCCCGGCGAACTCGTCGAGGGTCATGGCCCGACCCCGGAACGGGAGGACGTCCGCATCGGGCGTTCATGGGGGTTCGCGCGTGAAAACCCCACCGGCAGCGACCCCGCCTTCCGGTCGGTTCCCCGCACCGCTGACGACCACTCTGCCGGTAGGACCGGTCCTTTACCCTCCGGGACAGTATCGGGTGACATGGCAGACCCCGACATCGACCGGTTCACCTCGCGTCGCTCGACCGTCCGCGCCCCCCGTGGCGTCGTCGCGACGAGCCAGCCCCTGGCCGCCGAGGCCGGCCTCTCGATCCTCCGGGCGGGCGGCAACGCCTTCGACGCGGCGGTCGCCACCGCCGCCGTCCTGAACGTCGTCGAGCCGACGTCCACCGGACTCGGGGGCGACGTGTTCTCGCTGTACCGCACCGCCGACGGCGAGGTCGGCGCGATGCGCGCCTGCGGCGGCGCGCCGTCGGACGCGACCCTGGACAACGTTCGCGAGGCGCTCGCCGAGGAACAGGACGTCGACCCCGAGGTCGTCGAGATGCCGATGCTGGGCCCCCACGCCGTCACGGTGCCCGGCACCGCCCGCGGCTGGGAGGCGACGGTGCAGGAGCAGGGCCGGCTGACGCTTTCGGAGGTCCTCCAGCCGGCCATCCACTACGCCACGGAGGGCTACCCGGTCAGCGAAGTCATCGCCACGCACTGGCAGGCCGCCGAGGAACTGTTCGACGACGAGCACGCCCGGGAGGCCTACCTCTTCGACGGCGAGGCGCCCGATGCGGGCCAGCACGTCACCCTGCCGAAGCTCGGCCGGTCGATGCGGAAGATCGCCGACGAAGGTGCGGACGTCGTCTACGAGGGGGAGATCGCCGAGGCCATCGCGGACGAGGTCCAGTCAAAGGGCGGGTTCATGACCGTCGAGGACCTCGCCGCGTTCGAACCGGAGTTCCTCGACCCGGTCTCGACCACCTACCGCGGCGTCGAGGTGTACGAACTCCCGCCGAACAACCAGGGCCTGATCGCCCTCGAGGCGCTGAACGTCGCGGAGGAGATCGGGGCCGGCGACCGCGACTACGACTCGCCCGGGCGCGTCCACGCCTTCGCCGAGGCGATGAAGCGGGCGTTCCACGACGGCCACCACTACATCACCGATCCCGAGTACGAGGAGGTTCCCGACCTGGCGTCGAAGGCATACGCCCGCCAGCGTGCCGCGGAAATCGGCGACGAGGCGTCGGACGACGTCGCGGTCGGCGTGCCGAACGCCAGCGCCGAGGACGCCGACACCGTCCTCCTCTGCGTCGCCGACGACGAGGGCAACGTCGTCTCCTACATCAACTCGCGGTACGCCGGGTTCGGCAGCGGGCTCGTCGCCGGCGACACCGGCATCGCCCTGCAGAACCGGGGCGGTTCGTTCTCGCTCGACCCCGACCACCCGAACCACATCGAACCGGGGAAGCGCCCCTTCCACACCCTCGTTCCGGCCGTGGCCCGGTTCGGCGAGGACGACTGGGCGGCCTTCGGCGTGATGGGCGGGTACATGCAGCCCCAGGGGCACGTCCAGGTGCTCTCGAACCTGATCGACTACGACATGACCCTCCAGGCGGCGCTGGACGCCCCGCGGTGGCGCTACCGCGAGGACGGGACCCTGGCCCTCGAGGAACGCCTCGGGAACGGGTCCGGCATCCAGTCCAAACTCGTCAGGAAGGGCCACGACGTTCGGATCCTCCCGGCGACGATGTTCGGCGGCGCCCAGATCGCACGCAACGAGGACGGCGTCCTCTCCGGCGCGACCGAACCGCGCAAGGACGGCAACGCGGTCGGGTACTGATTTCGCCGGCGACACCCGTCCTAAAGGTCCTGTTGATACCCTCGATCGGTGAACGGTTTTGGCAGCCCTGCTGACTCGATGGAAACGCTGCTACGCCATGAGAGCGTGAACCAAGCATGGGGCGCAAGAGACCGACCTGTATTCCGT
>Ga0207797_1000193_pt1 | contig 44579 bp, 49 predicted proteins | sample PRCRCaboRojoPR_6_FD_187275 | JGI IMG/M metagenome (GOLD analysis project Ga0207797, IMG submission 187275) | Marine sediment microbial community from Cabo Rojo, Puerto Rico - PR CR 10% Liquid 1 (SPAdes) | ecosystem: Environmental > Aquatic > Marine > Coastal > Sediment | place: Cabo Rojo, Puerto... | reverse complement strand
CGTGGAACTCGCCGTCCTCGAACTCGATGTCGGCGGGGTCAACCTCGAGCTGGTGGGCGGCGATGCGCGCGGCCTTCTCGACCAGCTTCTCCGAGCCCTTGACGAGCGCGCTGCCGCCGACGGCCGCCGATCGCGACCCGTAGGTGCCCATGCCCTGTTGGACCTCGTCCGTGTCGCCCTCGATGATCTCGACGTCCTCGTAGTCGACACCGAGCTCGTTGGCGACGATCTGGGCGTACGTCGTCGCGTGCCCCTGACCGTGCCCCGAGGTCCCGACGTAGGCCCTGACGGCGCCGGAGGGGGTAAAGCGAACGAGCGCCGACTCCCACAGCCCGGCCTGGGCGCCCAGTTGTCCGGCGAGTTCCGAGGGGGCGAGCCCACACGCCTCGATATAGCTCGAGAAGCCGATCCCGAGGTATCGCCCCTCGTCCCGAGCCTGTTCCTGCCGCTCGCGGAAGTCCTCGTAATCGACGGCCTCGAGGGCTTTGTCGAGGGCCGTCCCGTAATCCCCGCTATCGTAGACGACGGCGACCTCCGTGGCGTAGGGGAAGTCGTCGGCCGCCACGAAGTTCTGCCGGCGGAACGCCGCCGGATCCATCCCCATTTCCTTTGCGCCGAGATGGATCAGCCGCTCGACCACGAACGACGCTTCCGGGCGACCGGCGCCGCGATAGGCGTCGACCGGCGGAACGTTCGTGAACGCGCCCTTCACCGAGCAGTGGATGGCGGGGATGTCGTACTGGCCCGAGAGCAGCGTTCCGTAGAGGTAGGTCGGCACGGACGGCGCGAAGGTCGACAGGTAGGCACCGATGTTGGCGATCGTGTCCACCCGTAGCCCCGTGATGTTGCCCGCCTCGTCCATCGCCAGTTCGGCTTCCGTGACGTGGCCGCGCCCCTGGGCGTCGGTCTGGTAGGTTTCGGAGCGGGTGGCCGTCCACTTGACCGGCCGGCCCAGCGCCTTGGCCGTCCAGGCGACTAGCGCCTCGTCGGCGTAGTGATGGATCTTGCTCCCGAAGCCACCGCCGACCTCCGGAGCCTTCACTCGGAGCTTGTTCTCCGGGTGGCCGATCACGCCGGCCATGAGAAGGCGGTGGAGGTGGGGGTTCTGGGTCGTCATGTAGACGTCCAGTTGATCGGTCCCCGGGTGGTAGTCGGCGATCGCCGCCCGCGGCTCCATCGCGTTCGGGATCAGCAGCTGGTTTTCGAGCTCGAGACGTGCGGTATGGGCCGCGTTATCGAACGCTTCGTCGGTGCTCGGGCCGCTGCCGATCTCCCAGTCGAATGCCAGGTTCCCCTGCTCGTGGAGCTGCGGCGCGCCGTCCTCGAGCGATGTAGCCGGATCGGCCGTCGCGTTGAGCCGCTCGTAATCGACCTCGATGGCATCCCGGGCATCGTGGGCCGTGTAGCGGTCCTCGGCAACGATGACTGCGACCGCGTCCCCCTGATAGCGGACCCGATCGTCGGCGAGGATCGGATGGTCGACCTGTTGTAAGCTGTCAAGCAGCCAGCCGACCGGCAAGAGGAACGACCCTCCACCGGGCGTCTCGTCCGAGTGGAGATCCTCGTGGGTGTAGACGGCGACGACGCCCTCCATCGCTTCTGCCGCGCTCGTATCGATCCCGTTGATCGTCGCGTGGCTGTGGGTGCTCCGGTGGATGGCGACGTGCGCCATCCCCTCGAGATGGATGTCGTCGGTGTACTCGGCTTCGCCCGTGATGAGGGCCGGGTCCTCCCGGCGTTCGATAGCGGAGCCGAGGATGTCGGCAGCGTCGACCTCGTCCGGATCGATCGACTCGATGCTCATTCCGACTCCGCCTCCTCGTCCGGCCAGCGGACCTTCCCGCCGTCGGCGACAGCCCCGGACCCCATCTTTTCGGCGGCGTTTTTAACGGCGTTGACGATGTTCTGATAGCCCGTACATCGGCACAGGTTGCCCTCGAGGCCTTCACGGATCTCCTCACGGCTGGGGTCGGGGTTCTCCTCGAGGAGGTCCGTGGCGGCCATCATCATGCCCGGCGTACAGTAACCGCACTGGAGCCCGTGTTCCTCCTGGAAGCCCTCTTGGATCGGGTGGAACTCGCTCCCGGACGCGAGGCCCTCGACCGTCTCGATCCTCGACCCATCGGCCTGGACGGCGAGTACCGTGCAGGACTTGACCGCATCACCATCCAGATGGACGGTACAGGCGCCACAGAGGCTGCTCTCGCACCCGATGTTCGTCCCGGTATACCCGAGCTCGTCCCTGATGGCGTGGACCAGGAGCGTTCGGGAGTCAACCGTGAGTTCGTGCTCCGTCTCGTTGACCGTGAGTGTGATGTCGTGTGCTGTCATAGTGATGATTAGTTGGTCGAGTCGGTGTCCGATCGGCCGAGGAGCTTGTTGACGAGCCCGCTGTCGTCTGGATCGGCGTCGTCGATCGCCCCCTCCGCGAGCTTGGTCTCGTGGAGCTTGTCCTCAACCGTCCCGAAGAACCGCTTGATGACCCGGTTGGCAACGGGATTGATCACCCGTTGGCCCATCTGGGCCACCTTCCCGAAGACATCAGCGCTGGTTTCCCACTCGACGGCCACCCCCGTGTCGGTCTCGGCCAGCGACATCGACGAGGCCATTTCGAAGGAGCTGTTCGAGGATGAGCCCTCCCCAGAGGCGGTCATCGCCGGGAACTCGCGGTGGTCGATCGTCACGACCGTCTCGAACGATGGATTGACCGGGCCGACGCTGATCTGGATCAGTGCCGCGTAGTGTCCTCCTTCCTCGAACGCCCGTTCGGCGATCACGGCCGGATCGCCGGACAGTTCGGCGTCCCGGTCGTCGTACTGCTCCCGGAGCTCGTCGAAGTCAACATCGGGGTCGTCCACGCGGACGAGGAACTGACACCCGGGGAGCGACTGCTCGATCAACACCGGATCCGACAGGGCCAGCCATACGTCTTCGGCGGTTGCCGACTCGAGTTCAAACGTCCCACTGAATTCCATGCTGTCACATGCTGGTCGATGGCCAGCAATCCCGTGGAATCGTCTAAGGGGGTAATGATAATTCTTTGCCCTCAGGCGGATTTCGGGCGTTTTGTAAGCAGCTCTCCTTACGATGTCGAAAGACGTAATGGCTCCCGCGGGACGGTCGGGACGAATACATTTTTGTGGGCGTTTGGCTAACCGTTGAGCACATCCGATGTGCCGCAACGCCGTCTCTTGGAGGCGAATCGCCGAGCCCCACGGGAGTGATTGAATGGGGTTCGACACGGTCGATGGCGGTGAGACACCGCCCAGCGAACTCGTCGGCGCCGCGGTGCAACGTCGGGAGGATCCCCACCTCATCAGCGGCGACGCCGAGTACACCGACGACATCAAATATCCGGGCGAGTGCCATCTCGCCCTCCTCGGCAGCCAGTACGCCCACGCCGAGATCAACGGGATCGACGTCTCGGGGGCTGAGGCCGTCGAGGGCGTCATCGCCGCGATCACCTGGGAGGATATCGAGGCGTCGGACGCTCCGGGCTACCTGCGCGTCGATGACCCCGCCGGCTCGGCCGAGTCGGATTCCGAGACCGGCGCGGAAGCTCCCGAGCATCCGCTGCTGGCCGACGGGAAGGTCACCTTCCAGGGCCAACCGGTCGCGGCGGTCGTCGCCCAGGACCGCTATACCGCCCACGACGCGGTCGATGCGATCGACGTCGATTACGACCGCCTCGACACGGTCATCGACCCCATCGAGGCCATGTCGGGGGATGCCCCGACCTTGCACGACATCTCGCCAAACAACGTCGCCTTCTCGTGGGATACGGGCGACGAGGAAGCGGCCGAACGGGCCATCGAGACCGCCGATACCGTCGTCGAGGTCGACCTCGAGATCAACCGGGTGAGCCCGACGGCCATGGAACCTCGGACGGCCGTGGCTCGCTACCGGGCCTCGGACGACGAGCTCGCCGTCGAGATGTCAACCCAAAACCCCCACCAGGTCCAGGCAGACCTCGCCAAGACGCTCGGAATCCCCGATCACCGGATCCGGGTCCGCCCGCCGGACGTGGGCGGCGGCTTCGGGGCCAAGCTCTTCCCATACACGGGCCACCTGCTCGCCGGTTGGGCGGCCATGGAATTCGACCGGCCGGTGAAGTGGGTCGCACCCCGGACCGAAGACTTCCAGTCGATGATTCACGCCCGCCACCATATCGTCACCGCGAGGGCGGCCGTCGACGACGGCACCCTCCGGGGCTTCTATGCCGACACGACCGTTCCGGTCGGCGGATATCTGGCACCCGGTGGTTCGGGCGTGCCGACCAACCTCGGGGTCATGGCCAATGGCCAGTACGATATCGAGGCTCCATACGTCCGGACCACCGGCGCGTTCACGAACACCGCGCCCCTCTCGGCCTATCGTGGTGCCGGTCGGCCGGAGGCTACGTACTTCATCGAACGGTTGGTCGATGCCGTCGCCCGGGATCTCGACATGGATCCCGCGGCGTTCCGTCGGCAGAACTTCATCCAGCCCGAGCAGTTCCCCTTCGAGACGGGGCTCGGTCGCACTTATGACTCGGGCGAATACGACAAGACGCTCACCAAAGCACTCGATCTAATCGACTACGAAGCCTTTCGCGAGCGACAGGCCCGGGCCCGGGAGGAGGGTCGCTACCTCGGCCTCGGCCTCTCCTGTTACGTGGAAGCCTGCGGGGTCGGGCCCGGGATGATGGAGACCGGGATCGTCCACGTCCGGCCCTCGGGCCGGGTGATCGTCAAGACGGGAACCGCCGAGATCGGGACCGGCCACCGAACCGGCTATACCCAGATCGTCGCGAACGAACTGGACGTCGAGTTCGACGACATCGAGGTGCTCGAGGGCGATACCTCGCAGGTGGACGAGGGCCACGGCACGGCCGGGAGCCGGGCCATGCCCGTCGCCGGCGGGGCGCTCAAGCGGAGTGCCGAAAAGGTCCGCGGCAAGGCGCGGCAGATCGCCGCCTACCAGCTCGAAGTCGCCGAGGCGGACCTCGAGTTCGAGGACGGCGAGTTCTTCGTCACGGGCGTCCCGGACCGATCGATGACCCTGCGTGAGGTCGCCCAGGTCGCCTATAGTGGCACCGACGATCTCCCCGACGGCGTCGAGCCAGGCCTCGATGCCACGACGTATTTCGACCCCTCGAACTACACGTTCCCCTTCGGGACCCACGTGGCCGTCGTCGAGGTCGATCCCGGGTCCGGCGAGATTGAATTCGACCGCTATGTTGCCGTTGACGACGTGGGGACCCAGATCAACCCGAAGCTCGTCGAGGGGCAGATCCACGGCGGCGTCGCCCAGGGCATCGGCCAGGCCCTTTTGGAGGAAGCGATCTACGACGACAACGGCAACCTGCTCACGGGATCGCTGCAGGATTACGCCATGCCGAAGGCCGAACACCTGCCGGACATCGAGTGGACGTCGACGGTCACGGAGAGCCCCCACAACCCGCTGGGGGTCAAGGGCGTCGGCGAAGCGGGGGCGATCGGTGCCCCGCCCGCGGTCGTCAACGCCGTCATCGACGCGCTCGAACCGTTCGGCGTCGAGGCCATCGACATGCCGCTCACGCCGGAGAAGATCTGGAAAACGATCAATGAGTCGGCCTGAACACCGGATTCAGGCGTCGAGTTCCCGATAGGCTTCGGTCCCGTCTTCGAGGTTCATCGCGTCGATCCCTTCGTCGATGAACAGGTCGACCACGTAGGCGCTCGCCCCGCCGTGCCGGCAGATGGCGAGAACGGGCTCCGCCAGGCCGGTCTCCTCGAACTTCTCCCGGATGGTTCCCGTGATCTCGGCCTCGATATAGGCGCTGTAGTGTTCGTTATAGGTCGTGACACCCTCACCCTCGATCGACCACTCCTCGACCTCGTCACGCGGCCGGAGGTCGAGCACGTTGAGTTGCTCGTTTCGCTCGAGTTTCTCGCGGAGCTCCGCCGGCGAGATCGACGGGACGTCGACGTCCGGGTCGGGATGGTCAGCATCGCTCATATGACAGCTAATCACGGTTCTCGGTTAAACGTTCCCCGACGGGAGCGCCCTATCCCACCATAGCAAATATATAGGTTAGCCATGAGGTCATGCCCATGGATTCGGACGCGTTTCTTGCCGAAATCGAATCAGAGATGGAGACGGCCCTCGACCGGCTGGCCTCGTCGAAATCCCTCATCGCCTTGACAGACGCCTCCCTCGATCGCGGCCCGGTGCTGGCGGTCGCCGCCGGGCGGGAGCAGGCCGCCGTCAAAGCGTACGAGGTCTGGGCCGACTCGGCCGACGAACCGGCGAGGTCGACGTTTGAGGATGTCGCCGCCCGACACCGAGAAAACCTCGAATCCATCCTCGACCTCCACGAGGAGTCGGTCGAGCCCGACGCGTCGACCGACCCAATGCATGCGGCGCTGACCGACGTCGAGGACGATCTCGAGCGGGCCGCGATGCTGGTCGGCCGGTCGCTGGTCGAGGAGCGGGTCGCCAAGCAGTACGTCGGCTTCTTCATCAACGATGCCGACCGGGTGGCGGCCGACGCGTTCCGTACCGTTCGCGAATCCATGAACGCCTCCCGAGACGACGGGCTCGAGCTGCTCTCGACGCTGTGCGGATCGGACGATGACTGGAGTCGAGCGGTTGACATGACGGTCGAAACGATCCAGGACGCCTACGACCAGTATGTCGACACCTTAGAGGGGATGGGCGTCAATCCAAAGCCGGTCTGTTAACACCCTTATATTGATTACATATCGGGTTCTGAAGGCAACCGGAGGGACGGAACCATGAGCGATACGGAGTATGCAAACGATGTTTTGGTGTCGGCGGATTGGGTGGAAAACAATCTTGACGAGTTCCAGTCGGACGACCCGGGGCTCCGGCTGGTGGAGGTCGACGTCGACACCGAGATGTACGACGAGGCCCACGCGCCGGGCGCGATCGGATTCAACTGGGAGACGCAGCTGTGCGACCAGACCACGCGCGACATCCTCGACAAGGGGGACTTCGAAGACCTCCTCGGGAGCCACGGCATCTCACCTGACTCGACGGTCGTCCTCTACGGTGACAACTCGAACTGGTTCGCCGCCTACACCTACTGGCAGTTCAAGTACTGGGGGCACGAGGACGTCAAACTCCTCAACGGGGGTCGGGACTACTGGATGGACAACGACTATCCCACGACGGACGAGGCGCCCTCGTTTTCGGCCGTGGACTACTCCGCTCGGGGCCCGTTCGACGGGATTCGTGCCTATCGTGAGGACGTCAAGAAGGCGATCGAGCGGGGCATCCCCCTCGTCGACGTGCGGAGTCCAGAGGAGTACTCCGGCGAGATCCTGGCCCCACCGGGCCTCCAGGAGACCGCCCAGCGGGGGGGCCACATCCCGGGAGCGCAGAACATCTCGTGGGCCGACACGGTCCAGCCCGATGGCCGGTTCAAGTCGGCCGAGGACCTCCGCGGGCTCTACGAGTCGAACGGCGTGGGGAACGACCAGGAGGTCATCGCATACTGTCGGATCGGCGAGCGATCGTCCATCGCCTGGTTTGCACTCAGCGAGCTCCTCGGCTACGACGACGTGACGAACTACGACGGCTCCTGGACGGAATGGGGGAACCTCGTAGCCGAACCAATCGAAACCGGCTCCGGCGACTAATTCCACATGACGATCCAAGAACTCAAATCGGCCAGCGAGACCCTCCGGGAGGCAAGCGAGGGCGTGTCCGACGAGGAGGTCAAGGCTGGCATCGCGGAACAGGCCGACCAGATGGCCTCCCTCGCCGAGGCCGACCGTGGCCCCGACCACGGTCGGCTCGCCAGACACGAGATCAAACTCTCGAACTTGGCGGACGCGGCCGACCAGGCCACCGCCGACGCCATCAACGCCGCCCTCGAGGACATCCGCGCCTACCGGTCCACCATCGAGGGCGTCTAGCGGCGGTCACCCCTCGTAAGGCCGCCCCATGTCATAAAGCGGCGCACCGATTCCGAGCACCTCGACCCTCGTCTCGGCATCATCGGGATTGAACGGCCGGATCGGGCTGTCCGGCTCCACGACGAATACTTCGCCAGGCGACACCGTGAACTCCCCCTCGGGCGTCTCGACGTGGAGCTCGCCCGCGAGGACGTAGAACACCTCCTCACGGTGTTCGTGATAGTGGTAGTCCGTGGCCAGCGGCTCCCCCGGGGCGAGTTCGTAGAGGGCGACTGCGAGGTTCGCCAGGCCCGCTGCCTCCGTGATCGACCGCCGAGTGCAGGGATAGTCCCCGTCGCCGGTGAGCCGCGAGGGATCGAGGACATGATAGCCCATGGCGCACCGTCCAGCCGGTCCATAATAGCTCCCCGGCCCGAAGGGTTTAGGCCGATCATCCCGTAGTGCTGGCTCCGATGACCGACCCCGCCTACGATTTCTGTCTCCTCGACCTCGACGGGACGCTCGTCGATATCGAGCTCGAGTACGCCCATGGGGTCCTCGACCGGGTGGGGGCACGCCTCGACTACGACTTCGACGACCACCAGGTCGAACGGCTCTGGTACGGCCTGCAGGCCCCTCGGAACGACCTCCTCCGGACCTGGGGGGTCGATGTCGAGGCCTTCTGGACGGTGTTTCACGACGAGGAGGATCCCGGGAGCCGGGCAGCGGCAACGGACCTCTACGCAGACGCCCGCCGGTTCCTCGAACGGACGGAAGTCCCCCTCGGGGTCGTTACCCACTGCCAGGGGTACCTGACGGGTCCGGTTCTCGAATCGCTCGACCTCGAGGATCGGTTCGACGCGGTGGTCTGTTGTTCCGACGAGACCGGCTGGAAACCCGACCCGCAACCGGTGGAGCTCGCGATGGAGCAGCTCGGGGTGGCCGGGAACGGCCACCGGGGCGTGCTCGTCGGCGACGGCCCGCATGACATCGGAGCGGCCTGGAACGCCGGCCTTGACGGCATCCATATCGAACGGCACGACCCGGCCGATCGTGGCCACTGTGTCATCGGGGACCGGCGGGTGCCCTCGTTCGACGCCCTCGTCCAATGACCGACCGCCTCGCGCGGCTCCCGTCCGCTCAAGCGGTCTTCGAGGGGCCGGCGGACAACCGGTTTATCGCGCTTTCGCTCGAGACCCTGATTCACGACGTCTCGCTCGGGGGCGACCGCGAAACGGCCATGGCGCTCGGCGCCTACATGGAGGGTGAGGCCCCACCGCCGGACGACGTCCCCGACTACGTCACGCTCGAGGACGACGGCCGCCTCACGATCGCCAACCCGCCGTTCCTCGAGGCCGAACTCGCGGTGAGCGAGGACGAGGGCTACACGATCGAGGCGGCCTTCGATTCGGACCTCCACCTGCTGATCGAACCCCCGATCGAGGTAACCTATCGGGGGTCCCTCGAGACGGTCGTCTCGGAGCTGGAGCAGACGATCGCGACGGTCTACCGGACCCGCGGCCGCCACCTCGAGAAGCTCCACGAGGGGCTCGTCGACCGATAGGCTCAGTAGCCGTGTTCGTCCTCGAGGTGATAGAGCAGCTGGTCGAACGCGATCATGCCGATCTCGTCGCGATAGAGATCGACGACGCGGTCGGCATCGCCCTTGGGGCGCTTGATCTCCTTCGAGAAGCTCTGTTCGTCACACTCCGGACAGGGGAGGGTGAACAGGATCGATTCGAAATCGTCCGCGACGTCCGTCTGCAGCCGCTCGCCGTGCTCGTCGACGAGGTGGCCGTGGAGGCCTAACCGGTCGTCTTCGGCGTCACAGTAGGGGCAGTGGAAGGCGTCGGGCATGATTACAGTTCGAACTGGTAGTCGACGTCCTTGTCCAGCTCGTCGGCGAGTGCCTCCATGCCGGCCTGGAGCTCCTGGATCGCGAGCTTCTGGATCTCGGTCGCCTCCCGAACCCCCTCGAGCTGGTGGCGCTGGTCCTGGGCGACGGCGGTGAACTTGCCGTGGAGCTGGGTCACGTGATCGTTCAACGCCTCGAGCACCTCCCCGAGCGGCCGCTCGCCGTCGGCCGTCACGATCGTTGGCTCGCCCCCCTCGAAGGAGATCGTCGTCGCGCCCTCGCCCCCCTCTCCGGGCAGGTCCGGGGCGTCGCCCGCCGAGGTCGTCTCGCTATATTGGTCGAGATCGATCATGTTCCGCGAGATCGCCTCGACGTGGTCGGCCCCCTGTTCGCCGGCGTGCCGTTGGTCGTCGGTCGCGTCGATGTGGGCGACCGTCTCCTCGATCCCGGAGAACGGGCCGATGTCCGCACCGGAGGAGCGGCCACAGAGCGGACAGGGGTAGAGCTGCATCGTGGATCAGTAGGCTGTCTCGGGCGTAAGAGGGCTCCGGTCGCGGTCAGGCCGCGCCCAGGGCTTCCTGAACGAGCTCGACGATGTCCTTGACTTCCATGTCGACGCCGACCTGCTTGACCGAGTCCTCGAACCGGGACACCTCGTAGGGACAGCAGACGGCCAGGACGTCGGAGTCGGTGTTCGCCGCCTCCCGCATGCGGTTATCGGAGAGGCGCTCGTCCTGATATTCGTCGGCGAACCCGTCGAGCCACATGCCCCCGCCACCACCGCCGCAGCAGTAGCCGTCCTCGCGGTTCCGGGGCATCTCGACCAGCTCGACCCCCGGGATCGAGCGGAGCATCTCCCGGGGCGCCTCGTACTCGCCGTTGTGGCGGCCGAGGTAGCACGGGTCGTGGAAGGTGACTCGATAGTCCAGCTCGGTCTCCCACTCGACCTGGTCCATGAGCGGGGCGAGCACTTGCGTGTAGTGCAGCGTCTCGTAATCCCAGTCGTCGACCACGTCGCCGTACTCGTTCCGGAAGGCGTTGAGGGCGTGCGGTCCCGAGACCATGATCCGGTCGAACTCGTACTTGGCCATGGCCTCGGCGTTGTCCTCGGCGAGCATCTCGAACAGCCCGGGCTCGCCGGCGAGCCGCTGGGAGTCGCCATCGCACTTCTCTTCCTGGCCCATGATCGCGTAGTCGACCTCGAGGGCGTCCAGGATGACCGCCATCGCACCGGCGGCGTCGATCCCCCGGGGGTGATACGACCAGAAGTCGCCGACGTACCACAGGTACTCGACCGGCTCGGGGTCGTCCATCCGCGGGAGGATCGGCACGTCGACGTCGACGTTCCGGGTCCACTTGGCCCGCTTCTTTGCCGACTCGCCCTGGGGGTTGCCGTACTGGAAGACGTTCCCGAACATGTCCTCGAGCTCGTCCGGCGCCTCCCCTTCGAGGACGGCCTCCTCGCGGACCGCGGGGGCGATGTCGACCATGTCGACCTCCTTCGGGCACACCCGGACGCAGTTCTGACAGGTCGTGCACAGCCAGAGGTCCGGGCTCTCGAAGAAGTCGATCCCCAGCTCGGTCCGGCGGTAGATCTTCCGCGGGCCGTAGTCGCCGCCGGCCTGATCGACGGGACAGACGCCGATGCACTGGGCGCACTGGTAACAGTAGTCCAGCGACTCGCCGCCGTCGAGCTGGGTCACCTTGTCGATCATCTCCGAGTTGTACGAGTCGATGACCCGCTCGTCGTACATCCGGTTCCAGTGCCCGGAAACGTCGATGCCGCCGATCTCGACCGCCTCTTCCTCGTGGACGGCGCCGGTGCTCCCGTAGCGGCCTTCGAGGTCGCGGCGCTTCTCCTCCGAGCTCATGGGTTCCCTCCCGCGGTCGCGGCTTGCTGTTCGTGCAGCTCCTGGGTGCCGAGAAGCCGTCGGATATACTCCGGGTGGTCGGGAATCGCCTGGGTGAACTCCTTGGTCATCCGCATGCCCAACACGAGGTAGGTGTAGACCGCGTGGACGGTGGCCATCGCGACGTCGGTCCCGAGGGGGCCGGCCACCACCGCCGGGGTGAAGCCCATCTCGGCCGTGCGGTCGTTCAGGCGCTCGACGGCGGCGCCGACCAGTTCGTAGATCTCGCCCGGCGAGTCGCCTTCGAGGTCGACGTCCGCCATCGTCATCAACGGGACCGCGCCGGTCCGGCTCTCCGGATTCCACATCCATCGCGTCCAGAGGTGGTACCGTTCCGGATCGGAGAGGTGGAGGAGTTCCGCGGCCAGCGTCCACCGGACGCGCTCGTCGATGCCATCGAGGCGGTCACAGAAGCGATCGACCCGGTCGGCGACCAAGCCATCACCCTCGAGGAGGTCGTGGGCCACCTCGTTGAATCCCTCGATGCCGAGCGTCTCGATGATCTCCTCGCGCCGGCCGCGGGTGGCAAACACGTTCCGCAGGACGAACTCGACCCGCTCCGGATCGAGGTCTGGGAGATCGCCGAGCAGCCGGGCGAAGGTCTCCTGTTTCTTCTCGAGCTCGGCGACGATCGCCTCGAGCGCCTCGTCACCCAGGCCGGCCTGTTCCTCGAGCTGTTCGACGAAGCGGCGGATGGTCTCGATGTCGACCGTTTCCCCGTCGCTGGACACGAAGGCGGAGCGTTCCTGCTGGCCGAGCGCCTCGGCCTTCTCGGCGCTGGTGTGGCCGGCATCGACGAACTCCTTGTCCAGCGGGTTACTCATCCGAGTGGCCCCCGTCCGCGGCGGGCGTCGGAGCTTGTCTGACCGTCGTGACGGCCTTCGCGGCGGCGGAGCCGGCCATGCTGATGCTGTCCTCGAGGTCCTTCGGCCCCGCGGCCGCGCCGGCGACGAAGATCCCGTCGCGCTGGGTCGTGACCGTGTCGAGCGGCCCGCCGACGGTCTCGATGAACCCGTGGTTCTCGAGGGGGACGTCGAGGATTTCCGACATCCCGAGCGTCCCCTCTGATGGTTCCATGCCGACCGACAGGACCACGACGTCCATGGGGATCTCGTAGGGCCGGCCCATGGTCGTGTCCTCGCCCTTGACGATCACCTGATCGCCCGCCTTCGTGATCTCGGTGGCGACGCCGCGGACGAAGCGGACGTGGTGTTCCTCCTGGGCCTTCCAGTACAGCTCGTCCTCCCAGAACCCGTACATCCGCATATCGATATAGAAGATGATGACGTTCGCGTCGGGGTGCTGTTCCTTGACCTCGATGGCCTCCTTCGTCGCGATCCCACAGCAGACCTTCGAACACCACTCGTTGCCGATCTGGCGATCACGGGAGCCGACGCACTGGATGAAGCAAACGCTCTCGGGGTCCTCCCCGGTCGACGGCCGGACGAAGTCGTCCTCCTTGAGCATCGCCTCGGCGTCGGGGAGGGTGATGACGTCATCGAACTCGTAGTAGCCGTACTGCTGGGTCTCCTCGCCGGGGTCGAAGTGATCGAACCCCGTCGCGACGATGACCGAGCCGACGTCGAGCTGCTCCGTACCGTCGCCGTTCTCGATGGTGAGGGTGAAATCGCCGACCGAGCCGGCCGAGTCGATCACCTGTGAGCCGGTCAGGAGTTCGATGTTGTCGTGGTCGTCGAACTCCCGCATCATCGGCTCGAAGGCCTCCTCCGTATCCCGGAGGTCGGGCGTCAACGCCGCGTAGTTGGCCTCGTCGGGTTTCCCCCCGGCCACGTCTCGTTTCTCGATAACTACCGCCTCGGCGCCGAGGTCTCCGACCGTGATAGCCGCCTTCATGCCGGCCGGGCCGGCGCCGATGATCGCGATCCGTTCTGCAGTCATTGTGATAGGTCTTCAGTTGTTTCCAGTCGGTTGCTTCGCGACGACTCGTCGGCCGTCGGTTGCGACACTGCCCGCGGGCCTACACGTCATCCCACGTCATGTACTCCTTCTCGCCGCGCTCGATCTCGTCGACCTCCGCCTCGAACTCCTCCCAGGCGTCCTCGTGATCGATACCCATCTTCTCCAAGAGGGGCTTGTAGTCCGTGTTGTGCCAGTGGAGCTGGCAGACTTTGTACGGGTGGGCGCCCATGGCGAGGGCGGCGAACTGCGCCTCCGACATCACCGGGACGCCGACGTTCCGCTCGTGGACCTCGCCGGTCACCCACTGGCTCTGATCGAGGGTGGTGACACACCCGGTGTCGTGGGTGATCGTCACGTCGGGATCGGCCTCCTCTTTCATGCGCTCGATCTTGCGCTGGGTGGCGAACGACCGGGTGTAGTCGCGCTCGACCAGGATGTGCCGGAAGCCGAAGCCACAGCAGTCGTACCAGGTCGAGTAGTCCTCGACGTTGGCGCCGATCTCCTCGAGGAGGGCCGTGACGGTCGCCGTCCGGTTACCGCCGTAGACCTCCGGGTCGTAGATGGCGTCGTCCTCGACGATCTTGTAGTAGTGGCACGCCGGGTGGACGCACGTCGTGATGTCGCTCAGGTCGTATTCGAGGTTGGCCGCGATCTCCTCGCGGACCGCATGGGTCCACTCGCTGTAGTGGACGATCTCCTCGGGCATGACCAGGTCGTGCCCGAGCTTGTGCATGATCTCGCGGACCTTATCACGGGTCTCCTTGTGATGGACGACCTGTTCCCGGACCTCCTTGTAATGGCCGTAGCTCGTCCCACAGTGGATGAGCGGGTAGTAGCCGTCCTGCTTCGCCTGGCCGAAGTTCCGGAGGGCGACGCCCGCCTGGGCCGCCTCGTTCGACGTCGCGCTGGCGTAGTAGTTCCAGCCGGTACAGGACGTCTGGTCTTCGGGGTCGTAGTAATCATACCCGAGCTCGCGGGCGAGCCAGAAGATCGACGTCGAATAGCCGGGGATGTGGCCACACTGGCCGCACGACTTGTGGTGCCACAGCCCCTCGAGGGGGATCTTCTTGACCTTGCCGTCCTTCCGCTCGACCTCCCGGTAGGGCTCGGGGACCGGCATGACCTCGATCTCGCCGTTCTCCTCGAGTTCCCGGAGCTCGTCGCGGATGTCTTCGGCCTGTCGCTTTTCCTTCTGGGTCTGTTGTCGTTGTGTTTTTGACATGGTTGGCTGGGGTGACCGGGCTCAGAGCTCCTCGATCTTGTCCTCCATCATGTCGGTCAGGATCATGTGGACGCCGGGGTCGATGTCCTCGAGCATGTCGATCACGTCCGTCTCGTTCCAGATCATGAACATCTCGGCGATGGTCCGATCAGACACCGCCCACGCCGTGTCGGTCGTGTGCAGCGTCTCCGGCGGGATGGCCTTGCGCCATTCCTCCATGTGTTCGGACTCCTCGACAGCCGTGGGTCCCCAATCGGGGAACGCCTCGGGCTGAATCATGTCCGGGGAGACCTGGGTACCCGTCGACATGATCTTGTAGATCACGCGCTCGTAGCCCTCGAGGGCGGACTCGGCGCTGTCGAGGCCCTCTGTCACGGCGACCTCGCGCATGATGGTGATCAGGCCACCGGGGCTGTTCTCACGCGGACACCGATTGCACGAGAAACATTGCGAGCAGTCCCAAACGTCGTCGTTGAGTTGTTCGAAAAAGAGGTCGACATCCTCCCGGCCGACGGCCTGAGCGATCCGCCGGGGGCTGAAGTCGTAGAAGCGGGCCGAGGGACACGCGGCGACACAGATCCCACACTCGTAACACCCATACATGAAGTCCTCGTGCCGGAGGTCGGCCGTTACCTTCTCGAAGAGTTCCTCCTTCTCCTCCTGGGACCAGTCGTCGTAGGAGGTGCGATACATCTTCCCGTCCTGCTTCCGCTGATCCATGGCGGCCGGAGTCCGTTCGACCTCGTTGACCCGTTGACGCTCCGCCCGCGGGAGCTTTTCGGCTTCTGACATTTGGGTCACTCCATGTGCATTGTTTGCATGTAACCGTGCAATACAACCCGTTCTACCTTAATCTTATTATAGTCCTGGTGACACGACCCCGGGAGAAAGTACGTGGCGGTTCGGGGATCCGCCACCCGCGGCGGTCGGTCTACCGATGGGTGTTCCCCGCACGCCAGGACAAACGGCCGAATTGAGGCCCCTGGGTGGCCTCGAGACCTCTGCCGTCGAGGAAACGGTTGGCGACCATTACATCGGGCGGCGACATCATCCCAGGACCGCTAAGCTCGGCCGACTCGCCGGCGCTCGGGATTCAGACCGGGGTAACATTTTTCTCGATATTGGGCAATCTATGCACATGGTTTCCAGTCGGTTCATCGATTTTGGCGACACCGATCCCCTCGGGAGCCAGGCCGTCTACCACGGCTTGGCCCGTGCCATGGGGCCTGACGACGACCCCATCCTCGACATGGTCCGCCCGGACGGCCAGTACGTCTGTATCGGGGCCCACCAGGAGCTCGAGAAGGAGGTCGATGTCGAGTACGCCGAGACCATGGAGCTGCCGATTTACCGCCGACACGTCGGCGGGGGAACCGTCCTCCTCGACGATGGGCAGTATTTCTGGCACTTCATCATCCCGACAGACAAGGTCGAGAGCACCCCGGGCGCCCTGTTCGAACGGTTCTCCCAACCGGTGATCGATACGTACCGGCACTTCGGGCTCGAGGCGGCCTACAACCCCGTCAACGATATCGTGGCCGGCGGGAAGAAAATCGGTGGGACGGGCGCGGGCGACATCGGCGAGGCGACTGTGATCGTCGGCTCGTTCATGCTCGATTTCGACATCGAGCAGATGGTGAAGGTGATACAGGCCCCTTCCGAGAAGTTCCAGGACAAGATGTTCAAAACGATGCAGGAGAACATGACGACGATGCGGGCCGAACTCGGGGAACTACCGCCGTTGGACGAGCTCAAAGCCGTCTTCCGGGAGTCGGTCGAGGACCGGCTCAGTTGGGAGCTCAGGGACGATTCGCCGACCGACGTCGAGCTCGAGGCGATCGAGGCTGCGAGGGACGAGCTCGCCGATCCGGATTGGGTCCGCCGAAAGGGTCTTCACGGCCCCGAAGACCGGACCAAGGTTCGGGAAGGCGTCCACGTCAGCGAGGGCCGTCACAAGGCGACAGGAGGGTTGATCCGGGCGACCGTGGTCGAAGCGGACGGCGTGATCGACGACCTGGTTCTCTCGGGGGATATCCAGATCCTCCCCGAAACCGGCTTGGACGACCTCGCGGCCGACCTCGTCGGCGAACCCCTCGATGACGGGGAGCTTACGGACGCGGCGGCGGCGAGCCTCGATCGGCGGGGAATCGAGACACCGGGTGTCACGCCGGCGGACTTCAGCACCGCCATCATGGCCGCGGTGGCCGACGCGTAGCCTGGTCCCGGTCTACTCCATCCACCCGCCCCGCTCGGAATCGAGGTCCGTTTGCAGGACGATGTTGAACGCGTTGTACCCCCGCATGAGGTTGACGAAGTGGAGGAGTTGGACGAGGTCCTGTTCGGAGGCCCCGAGCTCGAGCAGTCGGTCGATGTCCTCGTCGGCTATCGAATGAGGATCATCGTTGATGGCAACCGCCAGTTCGATAATGGCCCGACGGAACGGGCTGAATTCAGCGTCACGCCAATCGTCCCGGATGATCTCGAGTTCCTCCTGTGGGAAGCCGCGGTCCTCCAGGACGCTCAGATGATAGGCGATGCAGTAGTCACAGTCGTTTCTGATCGCGAGGATAAGCGCGATCGTCTCGAGCAAAACCGGGTCGAGATCCCCGGCGAGGATGACTCGCCGGTTCAGGTCGAGGAGGCTCCGGAGGACGAGTGGGAAATACGAGTCGAGCCGGTGTTGGTTCGGGACGTATCCGTGGACCTCCTCGACCTGCTCGAGGAGGGCCCTCGCCTGGTCGTCGAGTTCGTCATCGGACGGGAGTGGTATCCGTGCCATGTCGGGTGGGTCCCGGCCGTTCGCCGGGCTGGGTGAGAAGGCCGGATCTGGGTCGCGAATCAGGCCCGGTCCGCATCGAAGCCCTCGGCGATCTTCTGGGCGAAGCGGTCGGCTACGTCGTCGACGACGCCGAGGAATCCGGCCGTGAGGACGGTGGGTTGGACCATGTCGCCCTCGAGGTTGCGCTCGAGTAAGCCGACCTGCACGAGGTCGTTCACCCGCTCGCTCACGGTGGACTTGGTGACGCCGGCCTGCTGCTCGAGCTCGGCGACGGCGATGGACTGTTCCTCGTGCGCCATCCGGATGATCCAGTGGTTCAACGGATCCGATCCCCGGCGGAGGGCCCGGAGCGTGAACTCGCGGGCGGCCTGTTCGCGGGTTGACTCGTCTTCGAGGAGCGTGTCGATCCAGGTCATTCGTCCGGGGTCCCGCGACCCTGCATCCAGTTCATGTCGCCCTGTTCGGTCCCCATGGCGTCCCAGATGAACGAATCGCGTCGGTCCATCGAGAGCACGATATCGCGGTAGCGGTGGAAGAGCCCCTCCGCCATCTGGGCGTGGCGGGTGTCCGTCGAGACCGCCTCGTCACCGCCGACATCGGTCGGGTCCTCGCTGCTCATGGGTGTAGTTCGCCCGTCGAGGAATTTAAAGGGCCACCCTCCGGACCGGGCTGCGCGGTGGATGGCCCGCCGACTCCGGCGAATTTTCCCCGGAATCAGCCCGAGGCTCCGGGGCGGGCCACCCCCGAGTCTTTCGTATACTGCGTACGATTACCAACGGGTCAATGGACTCATCAATCGCACTCATGAAAAAACGGAGTATGGGTGCGGCTTGCCGGGAGGCTAGATTTTTATAATAGAATCAGCATTGTCAATCCTGTACAACACGCCGGGTGCGCTACCGGCGGTCGACTCAAACCATGGGAACCGACTACGCCATCACCGAAACGCTAGATGTAAAGGGGGAATCGTGCCCGATGCCCGTCGTCAAAGCCAAGAAGGCCTTCGACGGGTTGGTTGAGGGCGACGTCCTCGAGGTACTTGCGACCGATCCAGGGGCCTTCCCGGACTTCGAGGCCTGGGCCAACCGGATCGAGGCGGTCGAAATCCTCGACCAGATCGAACGACAGAACGGCGAGACGGTCTACGTCAACGTCGTCCGCAAGGGAGCTGACGAATGAGCACTGATTCGGCTGCCCCCGACGTCGACACGGAGGGCGGTGCGACCGTCGAAGAACAGCTCGAGGAGCTCCGGGAGGAACTCGCCGAAGTCAAGGCGGAGGTCGCCCCCGACCAGAAGAAGATGACGATCATCTCCACGAAGGGGACACTGGACATGGCCTATCCACCCCTCATCCTCGCGAGCACCGCGGCGGCCTTCGGGTGGGACGTCACGGTTTTCCACACCTTCTGGGGCCTCGATATCCTTCACAAGGAGAAGACGAAGGGGCTGAAGCTGAGCGCTGTTGGCAACCCGAGCCTCCCGATGCCAAACCTCCTTGCGGCGATCCCGGGCATGGACGCCATGGCCACCCGCATGATGAAGTCGAAGATCAAGAAGAACCAGACGGCGACGATCCAGGAGCTGATCGACGTCTGCCTCGAATCCGGGGTCGAGCTCCAGGCCTGTCAGATGACGCAGGACCTCATGGATTACGACGAGGACGACTTCATCGAGGGCGTGACGACCGGGGTCGGCGCGGCCACGGCGATCGATCACATGGCCGAGGCCGACATCCAACTGCTCGTTTAACGCCTTCAGTTCGTCTTCGGTGTCTTCGCCATCGACCGGTTCGAGTGATTCCGCCGCTGGACGGCGCCGACCATGTTGGCCACGTTCTCCGTGATCGATCGGAAGGCCAGCCCCGCCTCCGACTCTGACCGCACGACGGGGTCGCCCTCGTCCGACCCGGTGCGAACGGAGGGATCGAGGGGGACGGCTCCGAGGAACGGCATCCCGACCTCGTCGGCGAAGGCCTCGCCGCCACCGTGGCCGAAGATGTCGTGGTCGCTCCCGCAGTCGGGGCAGATGAAAGTACTCATGTTCTCGACGATTCCGAGCACCGGCGTCTCGTGACGCCCGAACATCTCGAGCCCCTTCCGGGCGTCGTCGACGGCCACTTCCTGCGGGGTCGTGACGATGACCGCCCCCGTGAGCGGCATCGTCTGGAGGACGGTGAGTTGCGTATCGCCAGTCCCCGGGGGGAGGTCGAGGATGAGGTAGTCCAGGTCGCCCCATTCGACGGTCTCCAGCAGCTGGGTGATCACCTTGTGGACCATCGGGCCCCGCCAGATGACCGGATCGTCCTTCCCCACGAGGAAGTCCATACTCATGAGGCCGACCCCGTATTTCTCCGGTGGAGCGATCGACTCCTCGCTCGTCGCACTCGGGGCCTCGTCGGCATCGACCATGCGCGGCACGTTGGGGCCGTAGACGTCGGCGTCGAACAGCCCGACACGGGCGCCCATCTCTGCCAGACCGACGGCGAGATTGACGGCGACGGTCGATTTGCCCACCCCGCCCTTGCCGGAGGCGACCGCGATCACGTTCTTGACGCCCGGGAGCACCTCATCGTGCTCCCCTTCCGCGCGGTCGATCCGTGCCGTCAGGTCCGGTTCGAGCCCGAGGTCGGCCACGACATCGCGGACCCGATCGGCGATCTGCGTCTCGTGGACCGAATAAGGGGCCCCCAGGGCAAGCGATATCCGCGCGACCCCGTCCTCGACCTCGACCGAGTTGACCAGGCCGAGCGACACGATGTCGTCGCCGAGTGTCGGGTCCTCGACGGCTTCCAGTGCGGCCAGCACGTCATCGTCCATGGGATCGCGTAGGGTGTCAGCCGAGGTTAAGGCTTGTGGGGTGAATTGTGCCCTCCAACCAGTATTCCACTCGACCGCCACGTGCCGGTGCTCACCGGGCTCCGAATCGAGAAAAATCCCCTCAGGCTTCGACGGGCTGCTCGTGGACCCCGTCGTATTTGTCCCGGAACTCTTGGATGAGTTGGCCCATCTCCGCGTACCAGTCGTTCAGTGTCCGCTGCATGTGGTTCGCGATCTCGTCCGGGTCGGTGGGTGCGTACACGTGATAATAGCTCCCCTGGTCGTAGTTGACCTGTTCCTTCTGGATGAGCCCGGCCTCGAGCAGCCGCTGGATGGATCGGTAGGCCGTCGAGCGTTCCCGATCGACCGCTGCCGCGACGTCGTCGACCGTGAGCGGCTCGTCGCTTGCCGCGAGTTCACGGAAGCTCTTCTGATCGATCGCTTTCAGGCCGTGCACGCAGTCAAGCAGGCTTTCGCATTCGAGATCGCGACGGAGGAGGTCGACAAGTGAGTCAGCCATTATATTGGACGATGGAAGCAGGACAATAAAATCCTGTGGGCTCCTGCAATCTACTCCGTTGACAGGTTGAAACCAGGCGTTGATGTCTGTATGTCGATGACAGGCGCGATTTTGCTAGTCGGCCTGTTCCTCTAAGGCCGGCAGGACCTCGAAGAGATCGCCCACGACACCGTAGTCAGCGTAATCGAATATCGGCGCCTCTTCGTCGGTATTGATGGCGATGATGAGGCCCGCGTCCTTCATGCCCTCGATGTGTTCCGGGGCCCCGCTGATCCCGGCGGCAATATAGAGGTCAGGCTGAACCGTCTTTCCGGACTTCCCGACCTGTCGGTTCTTCGGGAGCCAGCCGTTGTCGGTGAGCGGCCGGGAACTGGCGAGTGCGGCACCCATCGCCGCCGCGGCGTCCTCGGCCATCGGGATGTTCTCCTCGTCCTCGATGCCCCGTCCGACAGCGAGCAAGCGGTCCTCACGGGTAATGTCGACGTCCCCGGCCTCCGGCTCGTGACGCTCGACGAACTCGATGCCGGTCTCCCGGGGTTCGACCGCGAGTTCTTCCACCTCTGGGGCCCCGTCCTCTCGGCCTCCATCGGCCTCGAAGGCCCCCCGAGAGACAGCGAGGATCGCATTCTCGTCGCCGATCGAGGAGTCGACGAACATCTTTCCGCCGTAGAGCTGGCTCGAGGCGACCACCTCGTCGCCGTCGACGTCGATATCGGTGACATAGGAGAGGAGCGGGCGATCGGTCGATCGGGCCACCCGGGGTGAGATATCCATGCCGATCGAGGTCACGGACGTCAACAGTAGGCGTGGGTCCGTCTCGTCGACGACCGTCTCGACGGCGGAGGCGTACCCGAGCGGGTTGAACTCCTCCAGGGTATCGTCCTCGATGGCGACCACTCTGTCGGCCACCCCGAGGTCGTCGACATAGGCTTCCGTGTCCGCGCCCATGACGACCGCGACGAGGTCCGTCCCCAGGTCGTCAGCGGCCGACCGGCCCGCGTTGAGGAGTTCGTAACTGACATCATCGAGAGCGTCGGGCGCCTGGTGCTCGGTGACGGCGTAGACATCGGACATGGTCACACCTCCATCCCGTGGTCGCCCATGATCTCGACGATCTCGGCCGAGGCTTCATCCGGGGAACCGCCGATCATCTCGGCCTCCTCACCGCGTTCGGGCTCGTGGAGGCTAACGACCTCGGATCCGGGGCCCGCCCCGCGGTCGAGATCATCGACGTCAACTTCCTCGATGTCCGCCCCCCGCATCGCCCGGCGGATCTGGCTGACCGGAACGTAGCGCGGGGGTTCGCTGGCGGCCTGAATCCCCAGTACGGACGGGGTTTCGACGGCATAGGTGGCGGTCACGCCTCCTGCGAACTCCTTTTCAACTTCGAGCCGACCGTCCTCGACGAGGACCTCCGTGATCACCGAGATATGCGGCACGTCGAGGTCCTCACCGAGCATCCCCGCGAGTTGGCCGACACGGTCCTCGGCGGACTGGACGCCCGTGAAGACCGCGTCGAACTCGGTGTCGGCGAGGTAGCTCCCGAAGATCGAGGCGGCCTGGGTCGTCGAGAGCCCGGCGGGAACCTCACCGATCCGGACGAGCCGGTCGACGCCTTTAGCGGCCGCCGTATACAGCATCTGTTCGACGTCGGCGAGTCCGTCGTCCAGGGCGACCACCGTGATCGTGTCGTCCTCGTCCCGTCGCTCCTTGAGCAGGACCGCCTCCTCGATGGCGTGCTCGTCGAACTCGTTGAGAACGAACTCGGTCCATTCCCGGTCGATGTCGGTCCCGTCGGGACCCGGCTCGAGCTCCTCAACAGGATCCGGCACCGTCCGGACGGGTATGGCGATGTCCATGGTTGTATCCGTGTCAGTCAATGTCGGGGGCCGTTATGAATATAACTGAGAATTGCCCAATACATGAAATACTATTACTCCGGACTCCGGAGTCCGCGGATGGTCGTCGTCGAGACCCCGACAGGCCGTATTACTCGAGATCCGACCCTTCGATGTGTTCACACTCCTCGAGTTGGTCGTGCCCCTCGATGACCTCTCGGTAGGCCTCGACGGCCTCGTCGCCCATGAGGGTACCCTCGAGATCGTCATCGAGGTTGTCGGCCTCGATTTTCGCGATCCAGCCGTCCTCGTACGGGCTCCGGTTGATGAGCGATGCGTCGTCGCCGACGCCCTCGTTTGACTCGACGATCTCGCCGCCGACGGGTGTCTTAACCGGACCAACGTACTTGCTCGACTCGACCGTCGCGACGCTCTTTCCTTTCTCGACCTCCGTTCCCGGGCCCTTGAGGTGGGCGTGGAGGAACTTCTTCGCGAGGCTCTGGGCGATATCGGTCATGCCGATCGTGACGACGCCGTCGTCATCGACCTTGGCCCAGACGTGTTCTTCGACGTCGAGGTGGCGATCCGTCGGGATGACGCAGTTGTGAACGCGTTGACTCATGGGTAGTAGTTGTGTGCCCAGTTAGAAATACATCACCATATCGGCGTCGAGGGCCAGGTCGATGATGCTCGCGGCCCCGACAATCTCGGCATCCTCGATGATGTCGTCCTCGCCGAGATCGAACAGCTCCATGCTCTGGTGACAGACGGTGAGTTTCACGCCGGCATCGAGGGCCCGATCGATCATCGTCCGGAGCGTGACGTCCGTACTGGTGTCGATCTGGACCTCCTCGGCCGCCCCCTTGGCCATCTGTGAGGTGCCGTCCATCGTGAACCACATCGTCGTATCGAGCTCCATCGCCTCGGCCGTCATGGCGTAGAACAGCGGGGCGTAGGTCCGGTTCGGCTGATCGGTACCGTGGGTCTGCAGGATGAGCGCGGTGTCGTCGGTCATGGATTGGGTCGAACCCTCGATCCGGGTCGAGTGAATTGTCCCATTTCGAGTATATAAAGCCACCGCCAATCACGCCGAACCGGGAGACGGAGCCGGATTTCCCGATCCATTGTCGTGGGGAATTAACACAAGACTTAAGTGACTGCTTAGCAGCGTTAACACCTATCACAGGGCGGCGGAAATCGGAGGTGGGTCCCATCACGAAATACGGGTTCGTCATCGACAATCGGCGGTGTATCGGCTGCCACGCGTGTACGGTCGCGTGCAAGGGTGAGCACGACGACCCCATCGGGGTCAACAAGACCTGGGTGAAGTACATCGAGAAGGGGCAGTTCCCGGACACCAACCGGAACTTCTCGGTGATGCGGTGTAACCACTGTGACGACTCCCCCTGCACCGACGTCTGCCCGGTCACGGCGCTTTGGGAGCGCGAGGACGGCATCGTCGATTTCGACACGGACCGCTGCATCGGGTGTAAGGCCTGCATGCAGGGTTGTCCCTACGACGCCCTGTATATCGACCCGGACACCCACACGGCGGCGAAATGTAACTACTGCTCCCACCGGGTCGATACCGGTCGGGAGCCGGCCTGCGTCACCGTCTGTCCGGAGGATGCCATCATCGCGGGTGACATGGCGAACCCCCAGACAAACGTCGCCCACACCATCGCCGACGAAGAGGTCCAGGCGAGAAAACCGGAGAAGGGGACCGAGCCCAAGCTGTTCTACGTCGACGGTGACGAGGCCAGCATCACCCCCGGAACGACCGGCCGCGAGGAGCACTACATGTGGTCGGACGCGCCGAACCAGGTCGAGACCCATGGCGCGGCCCGGGAGGAGTTCGACCTCCAGAAGGCGGCCCAGTCGCTCGCCGACTCCGATGTCTCGCTGCCCGAGGAGGCCCGGACCGACGGGGGTCGGAAAGACGACTGCGGCTGCGACAGCTGTCAGTGTGGTCAGGACACCACCCAGATGGCCTCGGACGGGGGCTACTCGACCGACAAAGGCGGCCGAGCGGCCGATTCGGGCTCCCGGACCGAGCGGGCCTACGAGCTCCTTCACGAGGAGGCCAAGCGGGTCTACGATATCGGCGAGAGCCACTACCAGTCCTGGGGATGGGAGGTCTACTCCTACACCTGGACCAAGTCGATCTCTGCCGGGGCGTTTCTGATTCCCGCACTGCTCGTCCTCGCCGGCATCATCGACGCGGCGCCGACTATGATGGGGGTGGCGTCGCTCGTCAGCGGGCTCTTTTTGGCGATCACCGGCGTCCTGCTGGTACTCGATCTCGAACAGCCCACGCGGTTCCACTGGGTCTTGCTGCGGCCGAACTGGCGGTCCTGGCTGGTGAAAGGCGCCTATATCATCACTGGCTTCGGGGCGTTCCTCGGGCTGTCCGTTCTCGGCTGGCTGCTCGGTTCGCCGCTCGTCATCCATCCGGTGACGCTCGCCGTGGGGTCGGTACTGGCGGCATCGACGGCGGTCTACACCGCCTTCCTGTTCAGCCAATCCAAGGGCCGTGATCTCTGGCAGAGCCCGGCCATGCCGATCCACATGTTCACGCAGGCGGTCATCGCCGGCGGCGGCATCACCGCCGTGCTGGGTTTCGCCGGGTTCCCAGACTTACTGGCCCCGTCCGGACTGGTCCTTGGCGTTGGCGTGATCGGCCACGCCGTCATCGTCGCCTCGGAGATCTTCACGCCCCACCAGACCGAGGACGCCGAGGAGGCGGCCGCCCGGATCACTCGGGGTCGCTTCTCCCGGGCCTTCTGGTACGGGGGGATCGTCGTCGGGATCGTCCTCCCACTGGTCGGCCTCGCGGTCGGCGGCTCCGGGATCGTCGCCGCCGGCCTGCTCGCGCTGGTCGGCCTGTTCGCCTTCGAGTACTGCTGGATAACCGCCCCACAGACCATCTCACTCGCCTAATATGGGACACGCATTCGAACCAAGTCGGATCGAGAAAACGCTCGAGAACCTCGGCCTGCTCACGAATCGGACCGAGGAGACGACGAAGCAGCGCCAGCGTCGGGGAGTCGACGACGTCGAACGGATCGCCCCGGACGGGCAGCTCGTCTCGTATCCGGATCCCAGCGACTGGCACGACTGGGTGGAGTACGAGGCGTCCGGCGAGCCCCGCGAATACTCGGTCGTGCCGACGGCCTGCTTCAACTGCGAGGCGGGCTGTGGCCTCCTCACCTACATCGACAAATCGACCGGCGAGATCCGGAAGATCGAGGGCAACCCCGAGCACCCGGGCTCGCGGGGTCGGAACTGCGCGAAGGGCCCGGCGACCGTCAATCAGATCAAGGACCCACAGCGCATCGAGTACCCCCTCAAGCGCGACGGGCCGAGAGGGAGCGGTCAGTGGAAGCGCATCTCGTGGGACGAGGTCCTCGGCGACATCGCCTCGCGGATGCGGGACGCCATCGAGGACGGCCGGGAGAACGAGATCACCTACCACGTCGGCCGGCCGGGCCACGAGGACTACATGGATCGGGTCATCAACGCCTGGGGGCTCGACGGGCACAACTCCCACACCAACATCTGCTCGGCCGGTGCCCGGGCTGGTTACGGGCTCTGGCACAAGTACGACCGCCCGAGCTCTGACTTCGCCAACGCCGAGTTCATCCTCCTCTTGAGTGCGCACCTCGAGTCGGGCCACTACTTCAACCCGCACGCCCAGCGGATCATGGAGGGCATCATGGAGGGGGGCCAGCTGGCCGTGCTCGACCCGCGGCTATCCAACACCGCCGCGATGGCCGACTTCTGGCTCCCGAGCCAGCCCGGGAGCGAGGCCGCCGTCCTGCTGGCGATGGCGAACGTCATCCTCGAGAACGACCTCTACGATACCGCGTTCCTTCGGAACTGGGTCAACTGGCAACAGTTCCTCGACGCGGAGTATCCCGACCGCGAGCGCACGTTCGAAACCTATCTGGACACCCTCTCCGAGCTCTATGCCGATTTCACGCCGGCCTATGCCGAGGCCGAGAGCGGCGTTCCGGCGGCGACCATTCGGAAAGTAGGCCGGAAGATCGGCCTCGCGGGCGACCGGTTCGCCACTCACATCTGGCGGTCGGCCGCCTCCGGGAACGAGGGCGGATGGCAGGTCTCGCGCACGCTCCATTTCCTCAACGTGCTCACCGGGAGCGTCGGAACCGAGGGCGGCACCGCGCCGAACGCGTGGCACAAGTACTCGCCCGACCTTCCGAGAGAGCCGCCCCGGCAGAAGCTCTGGGACGAGCTCCAGCTCCCCCGGGAATACCCCTTCGCCCACTACGAATTGAGCCAGCTCCTCCCGTACTTCCTCAAGGAAGGCCGAGGGAAGCTCGCCGTCTATTTCACGCGGGTGTTCAACCCGGTGTACACCTACCCGGACGGTTTCTCGTGGATCGAGGCGCTCACCGACGAGGACCTCGTCGAGTGCCACGTCGCGCTTACCCCGACCTGGAACGAGACGGCCTACTTCGCCGACTACGTCCTTCCGATGGGCCACTCGCCGGAGCGCCACGACATCCAGAGCCAGGAGACCCATGCCGGGACCTGGGTCACCTACCGCCAGCCCGTCCTTCGGGAGTACGCCGAACGCGAGGGGGAGGACGTCGAGCGGACCTACGAGGCCAACCCCGGGGAGGTCTGGGAGGAGGACGAGTTCTGGATGGACCTCTCCTGGCGCGTCGACGAGGACGGCGACCTCGGCATCCGCGAGTATTTCGAGTCACCCTACCGCGACGACGAGGACGGCGAACCGGCCCAGATGACCGTCGACGAGTACTATCGGTATGTCTTCGAGCACGACGACGCCCTCGTCGAGGCGGCCGAAGCCACCGGGATGGCGCCGCTCGAGTACATGAAACACCACGGCGCCTTCGAGGCGTCGTCCAACGAGTACGCCGTCCACGAGCGGCCGCTCGACGAATCGATCCTGGAGGAGGACGACGTCTGGGTCGACGACTACGGTACGATACGTCGTGGCGAGGAGCCCGAGCACGACTCGGCCTCGGACACCTCGGAGGTGCTCGGCGTGATGGTCGACGGCGAGCCCAAGCGGGGCTGGCCGACGCCCTCGGGGAAGCAGGAGTTCTACTCGAAGACCATGGCCGAGTGGGGCTGGGACGACCTCGAATATACGATCCCGCACTACCTCAAGTCACACGTCCATCCGGAGAACATCGACTACGAGGCGGGCGAGATGGTCCTCGTCCCGACCTTCAGGTTACCGACCGCGATCCACTCGCGGTCGTCGAACTCGAAGTGGCTCGAGGAGATCTCGCACAACAACCCCGTCTGGCTCCACTCGAAGGACGCCGAGCGGATGGGCCTCGAGACGGGCGACCTCGTCCGCGTCGAGACGGACATCGGTTACTTCGTCAACGAGGTCTGGGTGACGGAGTCGATCAAGCCCGGCATCGCCGCGATGAGCCATCACATGGGGCAGTGGAAGGTCAACCGCGAGGACGTCGAGTTCGACGAGGGCGGCGACCCCTATGGTAAGGTGACGGTCGACCTCGACAACGACGAATCGATGTGGGGCATGCGACAGGTCGAGGGCATCCACCCCTTCGAGTCAGACGACCCCGACAGCGAGCGGGTATGGTGGAACGACGGCGGCGTCGCCCAGAACCTCACCCACGCTCCGCACCCGGATCCGATCTCGGGCATGCACTGCTGGCACCAGAAGGTGACCGTCAAACCCGCGGCGGCGGACGACTACTACGGTGACATCTTCGTCGACACGGATCGGGCGATGGAGATCTATCGGGAGTGGCTCGACAAGACGGGCGAGGCCGAGGGCCCGGACGGCCTCCGCCGGCCGAAGTGGCTCAAGCGCCCGATCACTCCGCCGACCGAACCCGGCGAGGACGACGCGTGGCACGTCGACGGGCCGGTTGGCCGGGCCGAGCGGTGGGATCCGGAATCGCGGACCGCAGAGGATTCCTGACGGTCGTGCGTCGAGGCCCGGCGATCCAGTATATGGAGGGTACCGGGTTATGCAGATCGCGCCCCCTTTGTCTGCGTGAGCTATGGCCACGGTCGAACCCCGTGATCCGCCGCCCTACGAGGTCGTCAACAACTGCGTCCTCCCCCGCAACCTGCAGTATCACGTCGAGGACGATGTCTGGGCCCGGGTCGAGGACGACCGGGTGACGTTGGGCTGGACTGATAGCTCGCAGACGGTCACGGGCTCGATCCTCTATGTTGATTACCTCCGGGGGGTTGGCGACACGCTCGCGACGGACAAACCCATCGCGACGGTAGAGGCGGCCAAGTGGATGGGCGTGGTTCGGGCGCCGTTCGATGGGACGGTCACGGCGATCAACGAGGCCATCGAGGGCCGACACGGCGTCGTCCACCCCGTCAACCGGAGTCCCTACCACAAGGGCTGGATCGCGGAGATGGCGCCCGCGGAGCCGATCGAGGAGAGTCTCGATGCGTTCCTCCCGATCGACGAAGCCGTCGAGGCCTATCGGGAGAAGATCGACCGACTCGACCTGGACGCCTGCGTCCACTGCGATTCCTTCGAGATCTGATCGATGTCCACCTCGAAGACCGTCCTCCGGGTCTACACCCACCCCGCCTGCCGGTCCTGCCGCCAGGTCCTCTCGGCGGCGAACGAGCTCGCCGACGAGCGCGACGCCCTCACGGTCGAGCTGTCGAGCCTGGCCTCCGATGCCGGCCTCGAGCGGGCCCAGGACCGGGGCATCCTCGTCGTCCCGGCCGTCGAGGTCGGCGATACCGTCGTGGAATCCGCGCTGACGAAGGAGGAGCTGGCGGCGCTCGTCGACGCCGAAGGGTGACGGATCGATGACCGTCGCTCAGATAACGAGCTGGATGTCGGCTTCTTCCATGTCCATCAGGGCGACGGCTGCGCCGACGCCGGTCCGGACGCCGTCGATGAAATCGTCCTCCTCGTAGCCCATCAGGTCGGCCGTCATCTGACAGGCCTGGAACTCGACGCCGTTGTCCATGGCCGTCTGGATGAGCTCGTCGACCGGCGCCGTCCCCACGTCCGCGATGCGCTTTTTCATCATCCGGGTCGTCACCCGGTCCATCCCCGGGAGGACGCCCAAGAGGTTCGGGACCGGGAGCGCCGTGTTCCCGAGCGAAGAGAGCTTGAGCTGCTTCGATTTCTTCTCATGCAGGAGGTCAAGCGCCCAGAACGAGGCGAAGACCGTCACGTCCCAGTCGAAGGCGCTGGCCAGGCTCGACAAAATGAGCGTCGGGTAGGCCATGTCGAGCGAACCGTGGATCGCGATGATCGTCATCTTCGTGGGGCCGTCCTCTTCGGTCGTCGTGGCGGCCATCGAGAGCTCCTCCTCGACCGCGTCGAGGCGGGCGGCGAGGTCGGCCATGGATGGCTGTGCGGTCGTGTCGTCGGTTTCTGTGCTCATGGGTATGGGTTTCCGTGGTCGGGTGGCTGTGTTGGCTGAACAGGTCAATATCCGTCCAGAATCGATTTATAGGCAGTCGGCGATTCTCCGGATCTGAAAACGGTTTCACTGGGAATATTCCGGGTCGTGGCTGTGGAATATCGGCATCGAGTATTGTCCGATTCGCACCCCCGAGTCAGATGGTTTAACCGCCTCCACCGCTAGCCCGAGCGTAGAGATGGCACAGCAGGGCGTCGACGAGGCTCGACGGGCGATCGCCGAGGCAGGCGTCGGGGAAGCCGAGCTCTTTGCAGACCTGCTCTCGCTCGACGCCATCGGCGAACTCGCCCTCGACGGGTCGACAGCGACTGTCATCGTCTCGCTCCCGATCGCCGACGTCGGTCTCCGGGACCGTATCGAGGCCGAACTCCGGGACGCCCTCGAGGCTGTCGACGGAATCGAGTCCGTCAGCATCGGCTTCGAACCCGAGGCGGCCGACCAGCGCGACCGCGTCGACCTCCTCCCCACCGTCAAAAACGTGATCGCGGTCTCCAGCGGGAAGGGCGGCGTCGGGAAGTCGACCGTGGCCGCGAACCTTGCCGCCTCGCTCGCCGACTGTGGGCTCGCGGTCGGCCTCCTCGATGCCGACATCTACGGCCCGAACGCCCCCGCGCTCCTCGGTGCCCCCGACGGGTCACCGACGACCACCCACGACGCCCGGATCGTCCCCCGAGACGCCCACGGCGTGAAGGTGATGAGTATGGATTTCATCGTCGACGAAGACGATCCGATCATCTGGCGCGGGCCGATGGTCGACGACGTCCTCCACCAGCTCACGGGCGATGTCGACTGGGGCGACCTCGACTATTTGATCGTGGACCTGCCGCCCGGGACCGGCGATGCCCAGCTGACGCTCGTCCAGCACCTGCCCATCACCGGCGCCGTCATCGTGACCACGCCGCAGGGCGTCGCGGTCGACGACGCCCGCCGCGGCCTGGAGGGCTTCGCGAAGTACGGCGTGCCGATCCTCGGCGTGGTCGAAAACATGCACACCTTCGTCTGCCCGGACTGTGGCGAGGAGCACGCGATCTTCGGCACCGGTGGCGCCGACGACTTGGCCGGGACGTTCGATATCCCCGTCCTCGCCCGGATTCCCCTCGATCCGTCGGTGGGCACTTTAACGGCCGACGACGCCGAGCCCCCCGGGATCGACGTTCCCGTGATCGGCCGGTTATCCATGCCGCAAACCCGTGAGGAGCGGACCGGTCGGCTCCCACCGAATGCCCTCCGCGAAGACGGCCCGGTTCGGACGAATCTCCGCCGGATGGCCACGCGCACCGCCGCGCGCTGTCAGCACGCGGTCGTGCGATCCGACAAGGACTGAAGTTAGTCCTGGCTCAGTAGCATCGCGGTGTCATCGACCGCGTCATGGAGGGCCAGGCGGTCGATCGTCGCGTGCGTGGGCCTGCCATCCAGCCCCCACCCACGTTTCTCGTAGTATCGATCGAGCAGGCGGGTGAACGTCTCGGCATCGATCGACTGGCCGGCGGCCGGCCCATCGGGCAGCGGTTCGGTGAGGCGGGCCGGGAGGGTGTCATCCGATCGGTCGAAGCCCTCGCGGACGTTGAACAACCGGATCAGCGTCCAGATCCGTTCGCCGACGCGTCTGAGGTCGTCGGGCGAGCGCTTCCGGCCGATCGCGGCGAGCCATTCCGCACCGAGGTCGTCGAAGGAGTCGCCCACGAAGTCGTCGACGGGGAGGCTCCAGAGGAGCGCCCGGCGGTCCTGCTCCTCGATCACGGCCTCGACCCGACGGTCGTGGCTCCACGCCGTGTCGCTCAGGGGTTCGTCCTCGACCGGCCGGGCGCGGCGGTGACAGGCACCACGATCGCTCGTGGCGTAGGCGAGCGCCATGGCCGGCGACGCCCGGGGATCGAACCCCGGCAGCTCCATCGCCTTCACGGTCGGGATGAGTTCCTCGCCGCCGATCGCGTCGGCCGCCGATTCGACGCCGTCGGCCAGCGTATCCGCGAGGGCCGTTGACCGCGTCGCGATGGCTTCGACGAGCGCGGTGGCGCCGGCGACGTCTCCGAATTCCAAGGCCGTGTCGAGGTAGCCCAGCTCGCCCGCCCGGATGGCGAAGGCGATCGCGCTCCCGACACTGATGAGGTCGAGCCCGAGCCGGTCGCACCGTCCGGTCAGTTCGGCGACGGCGTCCATATCGTCGATCCCGAGGCCCGCCCCGAGCGAGAGGGGCGCACCACCTCGCGGAACGGTCTCCCCGTCCGCCGTCTGGACGCGGAAATCGCCGGGCACGGCGTCGTCCGTCCGTTCCCGGCCGGCGGCGAGGCCACGAACGGCCTCGATGCCGATGTCGTCGACTGCCTCGAACGTCCCCGTCTGCCAGCCCCGGGTCGGGAGGGCACCCACCTCGTTGGCGAAATCGATCGTCTCGAGCGTACCGCTCGACCCCTGCCAGCGGCCCACGTGGGCCTGGGCGAAGGCCTCCCGGGCGGCCTCCCGAAGCTCCTCAAGCCAGTGCGGCGGCTCGCCCTGGACGACGAGGGCCTTCAGGCGTTTCGACCCGAGGACGGCGCCGGCGCCCCCGCGACCGGCCTGGTGCTCGCCGCCGTCCGAAGCGATCGTGGCGTAGTTGACGAGGTGTTCGCCGGCCGGACCGATGCACGCGACGGCTGCGTCCGGGAAGGCCTCGTCCACGGCGTCGGCGGTCGCGCCCTCGAGGTGGTCGGCCGGTTCGATCTCGGCCGCGCCATCCTCGACGTGGAGGGTGACGAGGCCGTCCGCTTGGCCCTCGATCAGAAGGCCGATGTGGCGGTCGAGTGCGCCCGCTAGTCGCTCGGGGACGCTCCCACCGGCATAGGAGTCCAGAAACGTCCCGGTAAGGGGCGATTTCGTGATGGCAGCGTAGCGCTGTTCGCCCGGTGTCGTCCCCGAGAGCGGCCCGAGCATGAACAGGATGCGATTGTCCGGACCGAGGGGGTCGACCCCCGCCTCGAGTTCCTCGTAGAGATAGCGGGCCCCCAGGCCCTTGCCCCCGATGTAGGCGTCGAGCCAGGCGGGTGGGACGGGCTCGCTCCGGGTCTTTCCGCTCGAGAGGTCGACCCGGAGCAGTTTATCACGGCGGGCGGCCCCCATACTGCCGCATATCTCCGGCCGTCGCGGGTTAAGGATTGTCGGTTCGACCCATGGCGAGACCGCCCGTTCCGGGGCCTTTTTCGCCCCGGACGCCGTATTCGGATGCATGTCAGCGTTGCGAGAGGCGCTCTCGAACCTCCCGGGGGCGGTGTTCGCCGACCTGTTGGAGAGCGATGACGCCTATCTGCTGGTGGTCGACCTCCCGGGCGCGACGGCCGAGACGACCGACGTACGGGTCGAAAGCGGCCGGCTGGTCATCGAGGCGCGCCGCGACAAGGACATCCCCGACGGGTTCGATTACCGCCGGGAGGATCGGTCCCTCTTCCTCGACGCCAAGCTGCCCCTGCCACCCGACGCCGTTGGTGAGGACGCCTCGGCCGAGTTCGACCGGGGTGTGCTCGAACTCACGCTGCCCAAGCGGTCGGCGGTGGTCGGCCGCGAGATCCCCATCGAAGAGGCCTAAGGCCGGGTGGTGACGCTGGCCCTGTTCCGTGCGTACCGGCGGTTCGTCCTCGTCCTCTACCAGTTCTTCCCGCTGATCGTCGGGTACCTCCGGGATCGCCACCGCTTCATCCTGTTCGGTCCGGGCCGCCGCGTCACGCCGGAACGCCGCCGCAAACGCGCCCAGCGACTGCTCGACGCGCTGCTCACCCTCGGGCCGACATTCATCAAGCTCGGGCAGCTGCTTTCCTCGCGACCGGACGTCCTGCCCCCGGAATACATCGACGTCCTCTCCCAGCTCCAGGACCGGGTGCCGCCGGCGCCGTGGCCGGGGGCCAAGCACGTCATCGAGCAGGAGCTCGGCCCGGTCGACGAGCAGTTCGACGACTTCGACACGGAGGCCATCAGCGGCGCCAGCCTCGGCCAGGTCTACAAGGCGGTCGTTGACGACGAGCCGGTCGCGGTCAAGGTCCGCCGGCCGCGGATCGAAAGCCTCGTCGAGGCCGATCTCCGGGTGATCCGGTGGCTCCTCCCGGTCGTGATCTACTTCGTCGGCGAGACCCGGTCGTTTTCGCTCCGGAACCTCGCCGACGAGTTCGCCGAGACCATCCGCCAGGAGATGGACTACGAGCGGGAGGCCGAGATGCTCGAGGAGATCCGGGCGAACTTCGAGGGGGCCGACGGCATCCGGATCCCCCGGCTGATCCACAGCCACTCCACGCGGCGGGTGATGACGATGGAGTTCGTCGACGGCGTCAAGATCACCGACGTTGACGAGCTCGACACCATGGGCGTCGACCGGTCGAAACTGGCGTATAACCTCGAATGGTTCTATTTCCAGATGATCGTCGGCGACGGCGTTTTCCACGCGGACCCCCACCCGGGCAACCTCGCCGTTCAATCCGACGGGACGATCGTGTTCTACGACTTCGGCATGAGTGGCCGGGTCGACCCCTACATCCAGGACCGCATCATCGAGTTTTACATCGGGATCGTCAACCAGGACATCGACGGCATCCTCGACGCGTTGACCGCGATGGGGACGCTCAGTCCCGACGCCGACCGCGACACCATGGGCCAGATCATGGAGCTCGCGATCCAGGACTTCCGCGGCGAGGAGATCGAGACCTATCGGGTGCAGCAGATCGTCCAACAGGTCGAGGACACCATCTACGAATTCCCGTTCAGGCTCCCCCGGAACCTCGCCCTCGTGCTCCGGGTGGCGACCGTCGTCGAGGGCGTGTGCGTGACGCTCGACCCGGATTTCGACTTCGTCGTGGTCGCGACCGACTACCTGACCGAACAGGGCTATCGCGAGGAGTCTATCCGGGAGTTCCTCGACCAGACCCGGACACAGGTCCAGGATGCCGCCCTCGCCTCGCTCCGGATCCCGCCCACGCTCGAACGGACGCTCAACCGCGCCGAGCGGGGCAACCTCCAGGTCCGGGCCGACATCCGCGACTCACAGGATATCTACGAGCGGTTGGCGGGACGAATTATCCTCGGGCTGTTCCTTTCGGCGACCGTCCTCGCCACGGCGTACCTCTATCCGATCGACCTCCGCGCGGCGGCCATCGCGGGCCTGCTCGGCGTCGCCACCATCGGCCTCCTGTATCGGTCGTTCCGCGAGTCGCGGGGCCTCCGTGCCCAGCCACAGTTTACGCGGCAGGCCCTCCGGGAGCGTCGGCGGGAGGAGTAGCCACCCGCATCCGCGGGCTTTTCGTCTTTCGTGGAGAGGTCTCGGCCATGGACATCGCGCCGTTCGGCCTCGAGCGATGGTTTGCGGAATACGAGCACGATGCCGACATCATGCTCGCCGAGAGCGGCATCCGGTCGCTTCCGGCCGCCGCGTTCGATCTCGATCCCGGCGAGCTCGGCTACGTCATCCCGACGAACGGCGACCCCGGGCTTCGCGCCCGGATCGCCGAGCGCTACGATCGGTCGGCCGACGAGGTGCTCTGTACGGTCGGGACCCAGGAGGCCAACCTGCTCGCCTTCCTGAGCCTCCTCGACGCCGGCGATCACGCCGTCGTCGTCACGCCGACCTACCAGGCGCTGCACGCCGTCCCGGAAGCGATCGCCGACGTCACGCGGGTCAGCCTGGACCCGCCGAACTGGACGCTCGATATCGATGCGGTCGCCGAGGCCATTCAGTCGAATACGCAGGTCGTGGTGCTCAATAACCCCAACAACCCCACGGGCCGCTACCACGATTGGGACACGGTCGAAGCCATCTACGACCTGGCGGTCGATGCCGGTGCGTCCCTGCTCTGCGACGAGGTCTACCGACTGCTGGCCGACGATCCCCTTCCCCCGGTGGCCACCTTCGAGAACGGCCTCTCGACGACCAGCCTCACCAAGGCGTACGGCCTCGCGGGTATCCGGTTCGGGTGGCTGGTCGGCGACGCGGCCGTGATCGACGCGGCCTGGCAGTGGAAGGACTACACGACCATCTCGCCGACGAAGATCGGCCAGCACGTCGCCCGGCAAGCCCTCGACCGCGAGGACGAGATCCTCGCCGAGAGCCGGGCGCTCGCCGAGCGGAATCACGACAAGGTGCGGACGTTCCTGAACGAGCACGGCCTGGACTGGCTCGACCCTGTTGGCGTCAACGGGTTCGTGACGGTCCCCGAGGGCTTCGACGACTCGGAGTCGTTCTGCCGGCAGTTCGTCGAGGCGGAGTCGGTGGTGCTCGCCCCGGGGTCAAAGTTCGGTTTCGACCAGCATTTCCGGATCGGGTTCGGCCTGCCGACCGACGAGTTGGAGGCCGGCCTGGCCCGTCTCGGCCGGTTCCTCGAGCGCCACGCGTAACGGGTTTCCAAACGGTTTATACCGCCAGGTTCGGACCTTTCCACCATGGCAACCGAGCAAAAGGAGGTACGCGACCTCCAGGAGGGGAACTATGTTATGATGGAGGACGCCCCCTGTCGGATCACCTCCTACAGCACCGCCAAGCCGGGCAAACACGGCAGCGCCAAGGCCCGGGTCGAGGCGCGTGGCGTCTTCGACGACAAGAAGCGGAGCATGTCACAGCCCGTCGACGCCAAGATCTGGGTCCCGGTCATCGAGCGCAAGCAGGGCCAGATCGTCAACGTCGAGGGCGACAACGTCGCCCAAGTAATGGATCTCGACACCTACGAGACGATCACGATGGAGCTCCCCGGGGCGATCGACGTGTCCAACGGCGACGAGATCGAATACCTCGAGTTCGAAGGCCAGCGCAAAGTCGTCACGTAGATGGCCTTCCCCGGTGCGTACGACGACCTCGACGATCCCGACTACACGGTCGTCGGCGCGCCGCTCGACGTTTCTACGTCCTTTCGACCGGGTGCCCGGTACGGGCCATCACGGATCCGCGAGTTCGCCCGGCCCTTCGACGATTACGACCACCGGACCGACCAGCACTTCACGGAGCTCGGGGTAACCGACCACGGTGACGTCCGGGCCCGGGACGATGCCCCTGACTACCTCGACTACCTCGAGGGCGTCCTTACGGACGTGGTGGATACCGGGGCGATCCCGCTCCTCCTCGGGGGCGAGCACACCGTCTCCGTCGCGGGCGTCGCCGCCGTCGAACCCGCCGTATTCGTGAGCGTCGACGCCCACCTCGACCTCCGTGAAGAACTGGCCGGCAACGAGTGGAGCCACGCAACGGTCACCCGACGGGCCCTCGAGGTCGCCGACGAGGCCGTCATCATCGGCGCGCGGACGGGCAGCGAGACGGAGTGGGAACGGGCCGACCGGGACGATGTGACGGTGCTCCCGGTCGAGGACGTCCCGGGGTGGACGCCCGCGATCGACGGGCCGGTCTATCTGAGCGTCGACATCGACGCCGCCGATCCTGGGGTCGCACCGGGGACCGGCACGCCCGAACCGTTCGGGCTCGATTCGAAAACGATCCGTGACGTGGTGCGGACGCTCGCCCCCCAATCGACCGGCTTCGACGTCGTGGAGGTGAACGACCGGGACGACGGCCAGGCCGCGAGCCTGGCGGCGAAGCTCGTTCGGGAGTTCGTCTTTGCCCACTCGGCGGGGTTTTAGTCCCCCGCCGTCCTCTACCGAAGCGATGGATCGGCTCGAATCCTGTTACTTTTGCGGCACGGGCGACGGGTCGCTCGACGAGTACCCCGTCGTGCCCGCGTCGCTGTCCCCCGCCCCAGACGAACAGGCCGCCGTGACCCTCTGTCCCAACTGCCGGCAGAAGCTCGCGACCGTCGTCAAACGGATCGAGGCCGTCGCGGCCGACCAGGAAGCACCGTCCTCCACGCCCGATCGATCGGACGACACCGGTGGCATCGACGACATCGCCGCTCCGCCGGAACCCCCCGACCTCGACGAGATCGAGGAGGACGAACCGGACACGGAAGCGGAACCAGCGGCCGACGAACCGATCGACCGGATCGACGTCGACGAACCGGCGGAATCCGAGGCCGACCACGAAGGTGCTGAAGCCGCCGCAGCGGAGGAGGAAGCGCCGTCCCAACCGCCCGAGACGCTCTCCCCCTTCCAGTACAACAAGGTGATGCGCCTGCTGGAAAACCGGGAGTTCCCGGTGGAGATTGCCGAGTTCGAGGCCATCGCGACCAACGCCTACCAGCTCGAACCGTCCGATGTCGAGGCCGTCATCGAGGCGGCGATCGCCCGCGGCTTGATCGAGCGCGGCGAAGACGACGAGACGCTCGTTCGACCCGGGTAGGCCCGGCGAGAACAGTTACGGGCCCCCACCCCGAAGCCGGGTGCATGCAACTGGACGCGTTCTGCGAGCGGCTGGACGACCGTCTCGACACCGCCGCCTATGCGGACCTCGACGTGAGCGCGAACGGCCTCCAGATTGGCCCCGAGGCGGCCTCGGTCGATCACGTGACCTTCGCCGTGGACGCCGCCGTCCAGACCATCGAGACGGCCGTCAACGAGGGGGCGGACGTCCTCGTCGTCCATCACGGCCTCATCTGGGACGACCTCGAGCGGGTCACGGGCAAGCACTTCAGGCGAATCGCCCCGCTCGTCCAGAACGACGTAGCGTTGTACGTCTCCCATCTCCCGCTTGACGGCCATCAGGAACTCGGTAACGCCGCCGGCGTCGGCGACGTGATCGGCCTCGCGGACCGCGAGCCGTTCGGCGAGCTCGGCCCCGAATACATCGGCCAGGTGGGGCGTGTGGGAGGCGAACCCTATTCGCCCGATGGCCTCCGCGACACCCTTGAGGCCGAGCTCGAACCCCTCCGATCCGTGCAGCTACTCGACTTCGGCCCGGACACCATCGAGGACGTCGCGGTCGTCACCGGGAGCGGCGTGGACTGGTTCGACGAGGCGGTCGAGCACGACGTCGACGCGTTCGTCACCGGCGAGGGCAAGCAGGCGGTCTATCACGACGCCAGAGAAGCCGAGGTGCACGTCTACCTCGCCGGCCACTACGCGACCGAGACCTTCGGGGTGCGATCGCTCCGCGCGCTCGCCGAGGACTGGGGCCTCGACACGAGTTTCATCGACGCGCCGACCGGCCTGTGACCGCGAACCGGACCGTTCTTAGCCCGTTGCTCCCCAAGCCGTGGCTATGACCGGCGACCCGGATCGAGAGGAGTTCACGCACGATCCGGTCGAGCATATGCAGGTTCGCGCCGGGATGTCGGTCGGGGAGCTCATCGACGAATACGGCACCGCGGGGATCGGCGCCGCCGACCTCCACGAGGCGGTCGATATCTACGCGGAAATGCTGGCCGGCGACGAGGTGACCAACTTCGTCGGCCTGGCGGGCGCGATGGTCCCGGCGGGGATGCGCCGGATCGTGACGGACCTCATCCGCGAGGGGCACGTCGATGCCCTGGTCACGACGGGGGCGAACCTCACCCACGACGCCATTGAGGCCATCGGCGGCCACCACCATCACGGCCGGGCCGAGGGCGAGGGCTCGCTGCGCGAGCACGACGAGCAGCTCCGGGACGAAGGGGTCGACCGCATCTACAACGTCTACCTCCCCCAGGAGCATTTCACGGCCTTCGAACATCACCTCCGCGACGAGGTCTTTCCCGAACTGACGGGGTCTGTGTCGATCCAGACCTTCACCGACGCGCTCGGGCGGGCCAACGCCCGGGTCAACGAGACGAACGACATCGAGGCCGAGGCCGGGATCGCCGCCGCGGCCGCCGCGAACGACGTCCCGGTCTACTGTCCGAGCATTCAGGACTCGGTCCTCGGGCTGCAGGCATGGATGCACTCGCAGGTCACCGACTTCACCCTCGACGCGCTCGCCGATATGACGGGCTTGAACGATCTCGCCCACGAGTCAGACCGGCAAGGGGCGCTCGTCGTCGGTGGCGGCGTCCCGAAGAACTTCGTGCTCCAGTCGATGCTGGTGACGCCCCACTCCTACGACTACGCCGTCCAGCTGACGATGGATCCCGAGCACACGGGCGGGCTTTCGGGGGCGACCCTCGACGAGGCGCGGTCGTGGGGTAAGCTCGAGAAGGCTGCCCGAAACGCGACCGTCCTCGGGGATGCGACGATCACGCTCCCCCTGCTGGTGGCCGGCGCGCTCGATCGGTTGGACCGCTAGGCCGGGAGCTCATCCGGGTCGAGGCGGGTGAGGCCGTACTCCTCGAAGACGTCGTCGAGCACCGCGACCCGCGGGCCGACCTCGTGGGGCCGGTGGGCATCGGAGCTCGCCACGAAGGGGAGGCCCTCGAAGGCTCCGAGGTAAGCCTGATTCGGATGGATATCGCCGTAGTCCCGGCGGACCCGCCCGGCGTTGACTTCGGGAACGGTTCCCGAGCCGTCGAGGGCGTCCGCCAGTCGACGATAGTGGGCTTCCGTGGCGAGGTCACGGAGGGCGGGGAGCCGGTTGGGAAGGTCGACGTGGGCGATGACCTCGAACAGCCCCGACTCGACGAGGTCGATTTGGCGCTCGAAGTAGCGGTCGACCGCGGCCCGTCGTTCATCGCTCGTCGATCCCGTCCCGGCACCGGTGGTGAAATCGTAGCCGTCGGCGAAGTGCACGCTCCCGATGGCATAGTCGAAGCCCGCCTCGTCAAGGAAGGTCGAAATGCGGTCCTCGATCGCGGGCGAATAGCAGACTTCGACGCCGTCGTAGATCTCGAGATCGACCTCGTCGCGAAGGGCCTCGATCTCCCGGCGGCGGTCCTCGTAAGTGTTCTCGAGGTCGAACCGGTCGGACCGGCCGAAGTCGTCGTCGATGAGGGTGCAGTGGTCGGTGACGCCGATGCCCGATAGTCCGGCCTCGCGGGCGGCCTCGATCATCGAGCGGAGGTCGGACCCGTCGGAGTAGGTCGAATGCGTGTGGAGGTCGTACTCGAGCATCCGCGATGGTGGTTGGTGGCCCTATGCGCCCGACGATTAACACCCCTTCGATGGGTCAGGTTTACGCGCCGATATCCACCAGGCGGTCGCCCTCGAGGCGGGGCACGGCCGACCGGGAATCGATCGCCGTGGCGTAGTCCTCGACGTCCGTCCGGCGAGTGGGATGGCTGTACTTGTACTGACGGCCCTTCCCGAGTTCAATGCCACGTCGAAAGCGGTCGACGTCGTGGTCGGGGATGGGCTCGCCGGCGAGCCGCCGGCCGATGATGGTCGCCCCGACGTGGTCCTCGTGGGCGATGAAGCCCGTCGAGCCGGCGCTGACGAGGTAGGTCGGATCGGGTTCGGTCTCGAGGTGGTCGGCGAGGGCGGCGGCGTTGGTCGCACCCCCGACATAGACCGAGACGCCGTCCGTGGCGCGGAGCCGGTTGACCGCCCGTCCGCCGTTCGTCGACGTCATCGCGACCGGGCGACCCGCCAGGTCGAGCGACTGGACGTAGCTCGGCGAGTTGAAGAAGTCGTAGCCGTCGGCCGGTTCGAAGTCCGTCATGCGGTCACCACCGATCCGGGCCTCGGGGTTGTCGCGCTTGTAGGCGAGTTCGTCGCCGCGCTGCTCGGTCACGTGGATGAAGTCGGCACCGTTTTCGAGGAGTTCCACGACCGTCGTCGAGAAGTAGAGGACGTCGACCACCACGTAGTTCCCCGCCGGCGGCGAGTCCGGGATCTCCTCACACCGGGGGATGAACCGATCGGGCGGGTGAGGCTCCGAATCGGCGGCGGGCGAGGGCACCTGGCGCTGCACGGTCTGTCTTGCGGGTGGAGGCTCAATAACCTGACTATGAACTCTATAGAGTGCTCCGTATCTCTATATTAGCCCTCGATGACCGCCTCGGCCAGCCGGGGGACGAACATCCCGATGTCGGTGACCATGCCGATGGCCTGGGCGCTCCCGCGATCGAGCAGCTGGGTGACGGTGGCGGGGTTGATGTCGACGCAGACGGTCCGCGTCGTCGAGGGCAGGCAGTTCCCGACGGCGACGGAGTGGAGGAGCGTGGCCATCATAAGCACGAGGTCAGCCTCGTGGGCCTGTTGACGGATGGCGTCTTGGGCCTCGATGGCGTCGGTGATCGTGTCGGGGAGGGGCCCGTCGTCGCGGATCGACCCCGCCAGGACATACGGGACGTCGTTCTGGACGCACTCGTACATGACGCCGCTCTCGATCGTCCCGGCCTCGACGGCCTCCGGGATCGACCCGTCGCGGATGACCTCGCTGATGGTGTAGATGTGGTGTTTGTGACCTTTTCTGGGGTGGTCGAGGGTCTCGACGTCCATCCCGAGAGAGGTGCCGTAGAGGTCGCGCTCGATGTCGTGGACGGCGAAGCCGTTCCCGGCCGACAGCATGTCGATATAGCCCTCGCGGACGAGCTCGGCCATCGCGTCGCCCGAGCCCGAGTGGATGACGGCCGGCCCGGGGACGGCCAGGATCTTGCCGCCGGCTCCCTTCGTATCGATAATCGCGTCGGCGATCTGCCGAATCAAGGATTCCGAGGGCCGCTCGGACGAGACGCCCCCCTGCATGAATCCGAACGGGCCGCTCGCGTCCCGGGGCCGCTCCGGGGGGTGGACGCGGATACCGGCCTCGCCGGTGACGACCATGTCACCGGCCTCGATCGCGTTCAGGACCTTCGTCCGGGCGGTCGCGGTCTCGCGATCGACCACGATCGCACAGTCCATCTCGATGTCGTCGACCGGAATCCACTCGCCCTCGAACCGGACGGAAGTCGGGTGGTTGGTGGTCGAGTAGAACCCTCGGGGGACGACGTGGTCCTCGGGGGCGGGATCGAGCTGGGCATCGACGGGGTCGGAGAGGGTGGCGCCGTTCTGGTTGAGTTCGTGGAGGATGGGCTGGAGCTGCTCCTGGGTGTCGGCGGAGACTTCCATCCGACAGTACGAGGTCTCGTCCTTCCGGGTCCCGACGGTGAACTCCTCGACGTGGAACGACCCGCCCATGTCCATGACGACGGTGAAGGCCCGCTGCATCATCCCCGAGTCGATGATGTGGCCCTCGAGCTCGACGGTCCGCGAGACGGTCATGTGCCGGGGGACGGCAAGGCGGGGTATGAGCGTTTTGAAGCGCGGGGCGGGAGAAAGGCTCTTTTCCCGCTCGTGGGTAGCTGTTAGTGGCCGATGACGAGGGACCGGGCCGAGCCATGTCCCAGGCGATGACGAGCCCTATGAGTACCGAGGCCAACTTTTCGAACCTCCAGAACCAGTGCCGTCTGACTGGACAGGCCCTTGGTTTCACTTAGTAACCCATCGCTTAACTCACTACATTATGATAAAACCATAGAGGGACATCCTATGCCTGGAAAGGACATCCTCCTGCTGGCTGGCGATTTCATCGAGGATTACGAGATAAAGGTCGCACAGGACGCGCTCGACGCGGTCGGGCACGAGGTCCACACAGTCTGTCCGGAACGTGAGTCCGGCGAGAAAATCAAGACCGCGATCCACGACTTCCGTGGCGATCAGACCTACATGGAGGTCCGCGGCCACGACTTCGAACTCTCACACACGTTCGACGAGATCGACCCGGCGGATTACGACGCGTTCATCGTCCCCGGTGGTCGGGCCCCCGAGTACCTCCGGACCTACGAGTCGGTGCTCGAGATGACCCGGCACTTCTTCGAGGCGGATAAGCCGGTGGGGGCGATCTGTCACGGGCCGCAAGTCCTCGCCGCGGCGGGCGTCCTCGACGGCCGTGAGGCGACCTCCTATCCGCCAGTCAGCGCCGAACTGGAAGCTGTCGGGTGTTCGTGGGTCGACGGCGTCGTTCGCGACGGCAACCTCCTGACCGCCCGCAACTGGGACGACCTCGCCGAGTGGCTCGCCGAGTTCCTCGACATGCTGGGCACCACGGTCGAGCACGGACAGCCCGAGCCCGCGGCGGCCGACTGATCGAACCGACCCAGACGCGAATTCTCCACGAATCTTTACGGTTCGACGGCAACGTTGGCCCGCAGACCGACCCGTTAAACGAGCCAATAAGCCGATTACCAGCGCTGAAGCCCAAAATATCACTAACGATAGACAGCCACCTCGATCTTAACCCGTTCATACCTAAGCCCGATGTATGCATTGGGATGGTTGGCATGAGCGTAGCTCGGTACAGCGGCCTCCGATCGATCCTCGGTCGAGCCCGGTCATTCGTCGGTGGACTCACCACAGAAGTCGAAAACAGCAGTGGGACGATCCGAACACGGGTCGTCCGTCCGGTGTCAGCCCTGCTGGACACGATGGCCATGGGTCTCGACGGCGTGATGGACGAACTCTGAGTTGTCCACGACGAAATCGCCGTCACGACGCCGCTTAGCTATCGATACTGAAAATCAGACGGGCTCGTTCAGTCGATGTGGCCTTCTTGCCGGAGCTGGTCGGCGTCCTGCCCCGAGTAACGCCATTCGATGTTCGCCTTCTCGTCCTGCCAGTCCCAGGGTTCGACGAGCACGACGTCGCCCTCTTCGATCCAGGTGCGGTACTTCAT
>Ga0207797_1000192_pt1 | contig 44631 bp, 34 predicted proteins | sample PRCRCaboRojoPR_6_FD_187275 | JGI IMG/M metagenome (GOLD analysis project Ga0207797, IMG submission 187275) | Marine sediment microbial community from Cabo Rojo, Puerto Rico - PR CR 10% Liquid 1 (SPAdes) | ecosystem: Environmental > Aquatic > Marine > Coastal > Sediment | place: Cabo Rojo, Puerto... | reverse complement strand
ATGAAGGCTTTGTACATCACATCGATCGAGCCCTTCTCCGGAAAGACGGCCGTATGCCTGGCACTTGGACGACGGTTCAAGCGAGAAGGGTATGAGGTGGGCTACTTCAAGCCGCTATCGACGCAACCCTGGGAGCCGGTTCCCGGTCGAGCCGCGGACGAGGACGCCGACTTCGTCCGGCGTACGCTAGATCTGCCAGAATCCACAGAGGACCTGATCGGCGTTCTGCTGACACCCTCCCTGGCGCGAGAGATGCGCTGCGGCTGCGCCGAGCGCGATCTGATGAGCGAGATGCGGGAAGCGTATGAGAAGATCAAGGAGAAGGACATCATCCTAGTCGAGGGTGGAGGCTCCCTGCGAGAGGGCGTCAGCCTAGGGCTCGATCCCAAGTCGGTCACGGAGATGCTCGACCTACAAGCTCTGGCCATCATTCGCTATCATAATCGCGTCAATCAGGGCGATGATTGCATAACGGCCTATCGGCGGCTGTATGACCAGCTACTGGGCACGATGATCAACGCCGTGCCGAAGCGGGAGCAGAAGCTGTCTGAGAAAATCTGCACCCCGTGCCTGGAGAAGCAGGGTATTCGCGTCCTGGGCACCATCCCCTTCCAAGAGGAGCTCCAAGCGATCAGCGTGGATGAGCTGGCGGAGGTGCTGAACGCTGAGTTCCTGGCCCTTCCCGAGAAGCGAGACGTGCTGATCGAGCGCCTGATCGTGGGAGCTATGGGCGTGGACCAGGCGCTCCCGCGCATCCGCCGCGTCTCCGGGGCCAAGGCCTTGATCACGGGCGGCGACCGCTCGGACATGCAGCTCGTTGGGCTGGAGGCGGCGACACGCTGCCTGATCCTGACCGGCAACCTGCGGCCAATGCCAGAAGTCCTACGTCGGGCCGAGGAGATCGGCGTGCCAGTGCTACTGGTGCGTCAGAACACGTTGGAGACGGTAGAGGCGATCGAGGCGGTGTTTGGCAAGACCCGCCTGGGGCAGGAATCAAAGCTGCAGCAGTTCGAGACCCTGTTCGCTGAGAACTTCGACTTCGACCGGTTGTACGAGCTGATGGGTCTCTGATAGCAATCTCTTTGGCGGTCAGATGGTTCGACGGGTATGGAAACCCGCCCGACAGGCGTTAGAGAAAGAAGCTCCTGCTGCTGGTGGACGGCTTGCCTTGAGCGGCTCAAGTCAAGATAGGCGGCTCTGTGGGAGCGGTTCTCTTGGATCTGGGCGAAAGTGAGTAGAAGACCGTCGGACAACGGGTTGGGTGCGGATAGCCCGACCTCGGATCGGGATGGAACGCGGGGCTAGGGGGTGAACGGTTGGAGCTGGACAGCAGAGCGCCGCGACGAACGAGAGGTGAGTAGCGAAAGGAGGAAGTATGATTACGACTGAGATAGATGCCGTCTTTGCTCGCGAGATTCTGGACTCCCGGGGTAATCCCACCGTGGAGGTCGAGGTCATTCTGGCCGATGGGACCTGGGGCCGCGCCGCGGTACCTTCCGGCGCATCAACGGGCGTCCATGAGGCGCTGGAGCTCCGCGATGGCGACGAGGACCGGTATGGCGGCAAGGGTGTGCAACAAGCTGTGTGCAACGTCAACACGGCTATCGCCCCGGAGCTGGTAGGATGGCCGGTGACGGACCAAGCGGGCATCGACGCTCATATGCTGGAGATGGACGGCACGGCCCACAAAGAGCGCCTGGGAGCGAACGCCATTCTGGGCGTCTCGCTGGCCGTGGCCAAGACGGCGGCCAACGCGCTGCAGCTGCCGCTGTACCGCTACATCGGTGGGGTTCACGCCCACGTGCTGCCGGTGCCGATGATGAACATCCTCAACGGTGGCAAGCATGCCATGGACGGTCCTGATCTACAGGAGTTTATGGTGATGCCGGTCGGCGCGCCGACCTTCGCCGAAGCCTTGCGATGGGGGAGCGAAGTATACAGCGCACTGAAGTCGGTTCTTAAGGCCCGCGGCAAATCGACCGGCGTGGGCGACGAGGGCGGCTTCGCCCCGAGCCTGAAGGCGAACGAAGAGGCCATCGAGGTGATCCTGGAGGCCGTTGAGAAGGCAGGCTACGAGCCTGAAAAGGAAATCTGCATCGCCCTGGACCCCGCGGCCAGTGAGTTCTTCGAGGACGGCAAGTACGTGTTGCAGAAAGAGGGGCGCGATCTCACGGGCGCCGAGATGGTCGATTTCTACGCTGACTGGGTGGAGAAATACCCGATCATCAGCATCGAAGATGGCCTGGACGAGGACGACTGGGACAGCTGGGTGGTGATGATGGATCGCCTGGGGGACAAGATCCAGATTGTGGGCGATGACCTGCTGGTGACGAACACCAAACGGGTTCAGAAGGCGATCGACCTGGGAGCCTGCAACTCGCTGCTGTGCAAGGTAAATCAGATCGGATCGCTCAGCGAGGCGATCGAGTCGGTGCAGTTGGCGCAGCGATCAGGCTGGACCGCGGTAGTATCCCATCGCTCAGGCGAGACGGAGGATGCGACCATCGCAGACCTGGCCGTGGCGCTCAACACAGGCCAGATCAAGACCGGAGCGCCGTGTCGCTCGGAACGGGTGGCCAAGTACAATCAGCTGCTGCGTATCGAGCAGGAGCTGGGCGAAGCAGCCGAGTACGCGGGTATGGAAGCTTTCACAAACCTGCCCTAGACGGGGCCAGCGTCACTGGATGTCCGGTGAGCTGACACCCCTTCGCCGCAACGCATCGCCACATACGTCCTTTAGCCCCGCAGTGATCGGCAAGCTGCGGGGCGTTTTGTATTGCTGCTATTGAGAGGGGTTAGTATGGCCACGAAACTTACCAAGTCACGCACGAAGATCGTGTGCACTATCGGACCGGCAACCGAGAGCCCCGAGACGATGCGCGCTCTCATGCAGGCTGGGATGAGCTTCGCGCGTATCAACTTCTCGCACGGTGATCACGCCACCCATAGGGAGACGATCGCCAGACTAAGACGTGTTGCGGAAGAGGAGAGATGCCTGGTCGGCGTCATCGCTGATCTCCAGGGGCCAAAGCTGCGGGTCGGAGACATCGAGGACGAGCCAATTGAGCTGCGTCGGGGAGAGATCGTGACACTCTCCACAGCGCCTCACTCCGGTTCGGAGATGGAAATCCCAGTGCCCCACCCACAACTGCTCCGAGATCTGAACTCAGGTCAGACGATCCTCCTGGACGACGGGAACCTGGCCTTGACGGTTGAGAGGCACAAGAGTGGAGGATCTTTGGAGGCTCGGGTCGTCACAGGAGGACGGCTAACCTCTCACAAAGGGATCAACGTGCCAGGAGCTAGGCTAAGCTTCTCATCTCTGACCGACAAGGACAAGGAGGACGCCAGGTTTGCCCTGGAGCAAGGCGTGGACTACTTCGCGCTGTCGTTCGTGCGCCGGGCAGCCGACGTCCGTGAGCTACGGCACTACGTTCGGAGCCAAGGGGCAGAGGCGCCATCCATCATCGCCAAGATCGAGAAGCCAGAGGCCCTGTCGGACTTCGACGCCATCCTGGCCCACGCCGATGGGATCATGGTGGCCCGAGGCGACCTCGGCGTGGAGACACCGGCCGAGGAAGTCCCCTTCCACCAGAAGAACCTTATCCGTAGCTGTAACCGGGCCGGGAAACCTGTGATCACCGCGACGCAGATGCTGCAATCGATGATAGACCATCCCCGTCCAACCCGAGCGGAGGCCTCGGACATCGCCAACGCCATCCTCGACGGCACGGATGCCGTGATGCTCTCCGGCGAGACCGCTATCGGAAACTACCCGGTCAGGTCGACGGAGACTATGGCAGCGATCTGTGCCAACGCCGAGGCTCACCTGCCCTACAGCCGCCTGCTTGAATGTCCTGAGGAGTGCAACGAGGTAATCACAGAGGCCATCAGCTCCAGCGCAGTCGCCATCGCCAAGGAGGTCGACGCCCGGGCTATCATCACTGCGACGATGTCGGGAACAACGGCGAGAATGGTGGCCCGTCATAGGCCATCAGTTCCAGTCGTGGCGGTGACGCCCAACGAGAGAACGCTCTACCGGCTGGCTCTAGTGTGGGGCGTGGTGCCGGTGGAGGTCGACGAGTTCAAGACGACGGACGAGATGGTGGAGATGATGGTTCAAGCCGCCCGCCAGGAAGGGCTGGTGGCCTGGGGGGACCGCGCCGTACTGACGGCAGGCATCCCCTTTGGTCAGGGGAAGAAGACGAACATGCTCAAAGTCCAAGTGATCGGCGAGAGCGAGAGGATTTAGCAGCAGCTCAGACCAACCCATTTTCTAGGCGGTGGCCGGTGCAACACCCTCTTCTTCAGCCTCCTCCTCCATCGAGGAAGGCACCGGCTCGACAACCTGGGGCGTGACGCTGGTCCCACAGTAGGGGCAGAGCGACCAATGGAGCCGCAGCGGCTCGCCGCACTCAGGGCAGGCCTTCTTGAGCCGCGTGTGACAATCGGGACAATAGAGGAAGCTGGCGCCCACGCGCAGCCCACAGCCCGGGCACTCCTCCGGCTCCTCGATGGCCTGGAGCAGGGCCTCCTGCTCTAGAGAGTGCTCGTAGGCCTCCTCAAGGGTCTCGCGGGGACGAAGCATCAGGTAGACGACCAATCCAATGACGGGCAGCACGAGCACCAGCAGGGTGGCCAGGATCTGGGCCAGAATATCGCGAGAGCGAGCCCGGATATCGCGGAACGTCCAGATGGCCATTCCGCCCAGTAGGGCCACGAGCACACCGCCACAGATCGTGGATAGGATCGTCAAATAAGTAGGAATGTTCTCCAGAAGGCTCTCCATCGATCAGCACACTCCTTAGTTGGTCTGCATCGATTCAAGGGCGGTATTATACCATCGGCCAGAGCAGCAGCAAGCCTCAGCCGATCTTCACGGTGCGATGATCGCCCCAGGGCTTCCAGCGGAGGCGCGATCCCCAGTATTGGGCGCGAAGCACCTCGATTGGACGTCCCCTGGCAGCGCCAACTGAGGCATGGCGCGGCTCGCAGACCCGATGGGAGCTGTGACCAGGTGGGAGGTCTGATTGGCGTGTAGAGCGCATTGCCAGACCAGCCAGGGGCTGAGGCGACCGCCCCCCTCTAGAGATCCGGCGAGGAGCCGACCCGTCTGCGCTGGAGGAGACGCCTGGCGAAGAAGACGACAACGACGAGGATCCCAACGATCAGGGCCGCTTTTTCGTAGCGACTAACCCAGACGCTGACCAGTTCCCAGCCCCGGCCCAGGAGATAGCCGGCCAGAGCCAGCAGGAAGCTCCACAGAGCCGTCCCGACAGCGGTGTAGGCCCCGAAGTACCCCAAGTTCATCTCGGCGATGCCAGCCGGGATGGAGATCAGGCTGCGAACGATGGGAACCATGCGCCCGAAGAAGATCACCTTCTCACCGTAGCGATCGAACCAATCGAGCGCCCTGTCGAAATCCGCCTCCGACAGCATGAGCCACCGGCCAAAGCGGCGGAGCAGGACCCGGACCCGTTGTTCGCCGAAGAGATAGCCGACGAGATAGAAGACCAGAGCACCAAGCATAGAACCGACGGTTCCCATAGCCGTCACACCAAGAAGGGTGAAACGACCCTGGAGAGCCAAGCTACCAGCCAGGGGAAGGATGACCTCGGACGGAATGGGCGGAAAGACGTTCTCCAGAAACATGACCATAACGAGCCCGGGGTATCCCATGGTGCTCACAACGTTCTGCGCCCAAGTTACAACGGTGTCGATAAGCTCGCCTAGTCCCATAACAATCGCATTCCTCAACCCTATAGAACGGCCTTAGCCCCAACCGGAGCATGGATTTCGTGCTTGCTTTGCACCAGCAAGCGGCGGGCGATTATACCATCAGCTGGAGAGAGCGCAAAGGCTTGACAACGGTCATCGGCTATGGTATCCTCCCAAATCGCTAGGGTCTCGTTTCTGTGCATCGTGGATTGAGGTCAGAACATCCCGGACCCAACGCCAGGCATTGATGGCGGGCTGGAAGATATGCCATCGACTTCTTAACAACTATGGAGCGCGGCTCTCCAAGGCCAGCACTGCCCTCTCACGACAGAGACTACCAAGGAGCCATCGGAAACGGACGAAGTGGGGAGGAGAGGTCTAGACAGATGGAAGGACGTGCGATCGACCTGTCACACAGTGAGACGCACGCGGTCCGACCATCGACGAGGCGCGGAAAGCTGAGGCATCGGAGGGCGAAGACCCGGAGGGGGATACGGTGAAGCAGATTGAAGCGAGCGGTTATTACTACCCCAACCTGATCGCGCGAATCTACCTTGAGGCGATGGAAGAGGTGATGGGCAGAAACGGCTTGAACGCCGTCCTGAACTTGGCGGGACTATCCTACCTGATAGGGAACTACCCGCCCCGGAACCTGCAGAAGGAATTTGACTTCGCGGACTACTCTGCTCTGAATGGGGCGCTGGACGAGCTGTATGGCCCCCGGGGGGGGCGAGGGCTACAGCTGCGCGCCGGTCGCGCCTCTTTCGCCAGAGGGCTTCAAGGGCTAGGGGCGCTCTCAGGCGTCGGGGATCTTGCTTTCAAAATCCTCCCCCTCTCAGCCAAGCTGAAAGCTGGCATACCAGCTATGGCCAAGGTGTTCACCCAGGTCAGCGACCAGAGGAGCACAGTGGAGGATCGAGGCGACTTCTATGCCTACGTGATGGACCCCTGTCCCGTCTGCTGGGGCCGCCACGACGACAGGCCGATCTGTTTCGCCGGAAAGGGGCTTCTGGAGGAAGGTCTCCACTGGGTGAGTGGCGGCCGGAAATTCCGTGTGAACGAGATCGAATGTGTGGCTATGGGAGACCCGACCTGCACCTACGCCATTCACAAGGACCCCATCGGGTAACTGAGCGATGTCCAGCAGCGCAGAGGCCACCAGCTCCAGCAGAGCGACATCGCCCCACATTCTGGTCGTAGAGGATCAGCCCTCGACAGCCGATATGCTCGCGTCCTACTTCGGCTCTCAGGGATACCAGGTGGACACCGTCCTCTGGGGAGAGGACGCGCTGGCTTTCGTCAAGAAGACAGTCCCCGACCTGGTCGTGTTGGACATCCACCTACCAGACATCGACGGCTATGAGATCTGTCGCCGTCTGCGGACCCACGATCGAACGAAGCATATCCCGATCATCTTCTTGACTAAGAAACAGAAGCTAAGTGCCAAGCTGAAGGGGTTGGAACTGGGGGCCGTAGACTACGTCACGAAGCCCTTCGACATCCAAGAGCTTCAGCTGCGGGTGCGCAACGTGCTGAAACGTTCAAGGAATGAATATCCCCACCACAACATCACGGACCTGCCTATGGCCTCGCTGGTCGACGAGCAACTGGGCCAACTGGCAGACCGGACCGACTGGGCACTGCTTTCTGTGAGCCTGGAAGGCCTGAGAACGTTCTCGGAGAGCTACGGCTTCGTGGCACGAGACGACGTGATGCGCTGCGTGGCAGCCATCCTGACCCACGTCAGGGATGATCTCGCGCCGGGCGCGTTCGTCGGTCATGTGGCGCCCACCAGATTCTTGATCATCCTGGACGCGGATCAGATAGAGGGCGTGGAACAGGCCATGTCGACGCGCCTGGAGGAGGCGCTTTCCTTCTTCTATCCCTACGCTGACCGTCAGGATCCGACATCGAGTCTACCGCTGAGCGTCTCGACCCGTCGGCTGAGCCCCGCCGGCGGAACGCTCGCCAGCGTGGCAGAAATCAAGGCATCGCTGACGGATGCTCGGCAAGGCCGCCCAGAGGGCAAGAGCTAGCAGGAGATCCTGCCTAGAAGGCAGTCTCATCCACATCCTCGTGACGGTGTCGACGCTGTAGCGCGATTGGACCTCTCTGTGAAGCCAACTATTGTCATCCCCACCTACAACGAGGCAGGGAACGTGAGGCCTATGACCGAAGCGCTCCTGGCCTTGAACCTGTCGGATCTCGATATCCTGATTGTCGACGATGAATCCCCAGACGGCACAGGACGTATCGCCGAGCAGCTGACGGTCGAGTATCCCGGGCAGGTTCACGTCCTTCATCGCACGGGCCAACGAGGATTGGGGCGGGCCTACGTCGACGGGTTTCGATGGGCCCTGGAACACGGCGCGGAAGCTGTGGTTCAGATGGACTGTGACTTCTCCCACGCACCCGACGACGTCCCCCGACTGCTGGCGCACTTAGTAGACTACGACGTGGTTATCGGGTCCCGCTACGTCGAAGGGGGGCGAACGGATGACAAGTGGGAACTGGGACGCGTCCTGCTTTCCTGGTGGGCCAACCTCTACACCAGGCTGATCCTCCAGTCCCCGATCCGCGACATCACCGCCGGCTTCAAAGCCTGGCGTCGGAGGACACTGCTGAGCATCGATCTGAGCGTGATCCGCTCACAGGGCTACGTGTTCCAGATCGAAATGGCCTATGTGACGAGTCGATTGGGCTACAGCACGCTCGAGATCCCCATCTACTTCGAAGATCGCCGGATTGGGGAATCGAAGATGACCATGCCGGTCAAGGTCGAGGCCGCTCTCGGCGTTTGGCAAATCTGGTGGCGCCATCATCATCTGCGACCGAGCGACCGCCAGACCCCATGATCGGTCGCGACCGTGCCATCCAGCTGCCCGATCTGGGCCTCCTCCTTCTCCTGCTCGTCCTTCCATTGCTACTCTTTGGCTCGGTGGTTTGGGGCGCCAAGACCCTGCTGCCGGTGGACATCCTCTACTCGTTCCAGCCCTACGAAGCGGCCGCGGCTGATCTCGGCATCCCACATCCGCATAACCACCTGTTAGCCGACCTGATCCTGCAGAACTACCCCTGGAAGCGCTTTCTCAGTGAGGCGTTCCGAACCCGTCAGCTTCCGCTATGGGATCCCTACATCTTCTCCGGACACCCATTCCTCGCGAATGGTCAACACTCAGCGCTTTACCCGCTCAACGTCATCTTCTACGTGCTCCCCGTCTGGCGCGCTTACGGCGTCTTCACGTGGCTGCAGCTGGGTCTGGCCGGGGCCTTCGCCTATCTCTTCGCTCGGGTCCTGGGCATCGGGCGGCTGGGAGGGCTGATCGCGGGGATCACGTACCAGTTCAGCGGCTTCATGATCGTCTCGGTGGTGCACCCGATGATCATCGCCGGCGCGTCCTGGCTGCCCTTCATCCTGGCGATGGTCGAGCTGGTGATCCGACAACGGCCAGCTCTAGGGGGACGGCCCGCGTCCTTGCCGTGGACCCTGCTGGGAGCAGCAGGCCTGGGCTGCCAGACGCTGGCCGGGCACGCTGAGAACACCTACTTCGTCCTGCTGGTGACGGCGCTGTACGCCGCCTGGCGTCTGGGAGGCGTCTTCGTGTCGAGGTCCCCCTTTTCCGCGTCGGACCGAGGGTCGTCCGTAGTAGGAGGAGGCTCAGATCGAGGCGCTGAGCCAGCTTCACGAGGCTGGGGAGATGCTGCGACGTCCATCAGCCGGCCGGCGGGGTGGTTGACCCTAATGGTGGCATTGGGGCTGGCTCTGGGAGCGATCCAGCTGGTGCCCCTGTATGAGGTTGTCTCCACCAGTTTTCGAGGTGGGGAGGAGGCAGCCAGCCTCCAGCAGGTGTTGTCCTGGGCCTACCCGCCCCGGCGACTGATCGCCTTCGCCATCCCTAACTTCTTCGGCAACCCAGCTCACCATGCGTATTTCGATCTCTTCTCCTGGCAGCAGGTCGCGGCCCCACAACGAGAGAACGGTCGCTACATCTACTGGGGCGTTAAGAACTACGTCGAAGGCGGAGCGTACGTGGGCCTGCTGCCTGTCCTTCTATCGATCCTGGCAGTGGCATCGTGGCTGGGCGGCCGGATAGAGAGTTTCAGCACGTACGGGAACCGGTCCCACCTGCTTCCCGACGTCGATGATCGACCTCCCCACAGACGCAAGATGGATTTTCAACTCCGGCGCAGAAGCGGTCGATCGACCATCCCCTTCTTCACGCTGCTCTCCTTGTTCTCTTTGGGCTGCATTTTCGGCACCCCGCTCTACGCCGTGGTTTACGCGTTGCCCTTTCTCAAGCAGTCCCATTCTCCTTTCCGCTGGGTCTTTCCCCTGACGATGTGCGTGTCCGTGCTGGCTGGGTTTGGCGTCGAGGTGGTGCGGCGGAGCAGGTCTGAACCGGAGCAAGGGCCAGAGCGTGCAGATCAGGTTTCCCTACGTGACGGAGAAACAGAGAGGAGCGTTGGTCGAACCACCACATCCAACGGAGAGTCCTCGACTCCCTTGAGAACCTTGATCCTCTTGAATGCTTCTCCGTCATTGGTATCGGTCCTCGCCGGCCTGGCCTTCTGGGGCGGCTTGGCGACGCTGGTTGGCCTGGGCCTCAGCCGGGCGCTCTTCGCCCAGGTCGAGCCGCTGATCGAGCGCGCGTTCTTGTCGCTGGCGGGGGCACCAGCGGCGTTCCCTGACCATCGAGCGTTCTATTCCTACGAGGCCGAGTGGATCGCCCTGTTCGGCCTGCTGCTCACCGGCAGCGGCATCGTCCTACGCGTGAGCCGCTGCCCCATCTTCATCGGCAGAAGGCCAGCGTGGGAGATCGCCGCCGTGGGGCTGCTGGTGCTCGACATGGTCGCCTTCGGCCACGGCTTCCATCCGGCCGTTGATCCTGAGCTTCTGGACCACGTTCCCCCGGTGGTTGAGTTCTTGAAGGAGCAGGATCCTCCCTGGCGGTATGCCAGCTTTACGCCGCCGGGCACCGAGGAGACCATGAAGGCGAACACGGGCATGTTCTACGACATGCAGTGCGTGGCAGGCTACGACTCCCTTTTCAGCGACCAGTACCGTGACACCATGGCGCTGATCGAGGAGCAGGATCAGGTGGCCTACAACCGCATCGCGCCTTTCCGAAGGTGGTCGAGCCTGGACAGCCCGGTGACCGATCTGCTGAACATTAAGTACATCATCACCGAGGTCGAGATCCCGAACCCGAAATACGAGTCGGTCTACCGGGATGAGACGGTGCGTGTCTACGAAAACCTGGGGGCCATGCCACGGGCCTTCACGCTGCCCACGTCGGCGACGGTGGAGACCGAAGACCTGAGCTCGGCGGTGCAGGCCTACGATCCGCGCCACTACGTGATCCTGGAGGACGGAGATGCAACCCAGGCGGTAGATGACGTGACAGTCGGCAGGCCTGCGGCCCAGACAGTGACCTCCTACGCCCTCAATGAGGTCTTCGTCGATGCGGAGGTCAGCGAGCCAAGCTGGCTGATCCTGGCCGACGCGTTCTTCCCCGGTTGGAAGGCCTTTGTACGCCCAAGAGGGGCGACGGAGGCCAATGAAGAGGAGCTGGAGATCCACCGGGTGAACGGGACGGTCCGCGGCGTGCGCCTGGAGGATCCAGGGGCTTGGACGGTGCGCTTCAAGTACAGCCCCAACAGCGTGAAGGTAGGGGCTTTCATAAGCTTCATCGCCGGCATGACCCTGCTCTTCCTGGCCGGCCTCTATCTGTGGCGCTTCTTCTACGTGGCGTCCGAGGAGGCCAACACCGCCCAGCGGGTGGCGAAGAACTCGGTGGCTCCCATCGTCTTGAACTTCTTCAACCGCATCATCGATTTCGCCTTCGCCGCCCTGATGGCCCGCATCCTGGGGCCGACCGGCATGGGACGCTACTTCACAGCAGCCAACATCTACCTCTGGTTCGACACGCTGGCTAACTTCGGGCTGGATATGTATCTGATCCGCGAGGTGGCGCGCCAGCGGAGTCGGACGCGCCAGGTCTTCCTGAACACAACCCTGTTGCGGCTGCTCCTCTTCGTCGCCGTGATACCGGCCCTGGTCGGCTTCCTGGCGGGCCGACAGGCACTGCAGAACCCACTCGCTGGCGAGACCTTGTTGGCCGTGGCTCTGCTGTATGCGGGGCTGCTCCCGGGCACGATGGCGAACAGCCTGACGGCGCTCTTCCGGGCCTTCGAGAAACACGAGTATCCAGCTGCGATTCAGACGGTGACGACGATCATCAAGGTGACCCTGGGGACGCTGGTCCTGGTGGGAGGGTTAGGGATCGTAGGCCTGGCCGGGACGTCTATCCTGACGAATCTGGCAACGATGACGATCCTGGCGGGACTGGCCTGGCGTTTGATCTGGCGCGAGCTTCCTCAGGTGGAGACCGATCGAGCAGGCTATGGCTGGTCCTGGCGGCGCGGGATAAGGCGGCTGCCCGTCATGTTGACCGCCAGCTGGCCGCTGATGGCGTCCCTGCTGCTCCAGTCGCTCTTCACCGGAGCGAACGTGGTGTTGCTCCAGTACTTCCAAGGCGATGACGCGGTCGGATGGTACAATGCCGCGAGCAAGTGGGTGATGAATATGCTGAACATCATCCCCTCCCTGTTCACGTTCGCCGTCTTCCCGGTGCTCTCCCGGCAAGCGGCCGAGGACCGAGGTCGATTGCGGCGCTCATTCCAGCTCTCAGCCAAGCTCCTGACGATAGTGGCCCTCCCGACGGCCGTGACGATTACGCTGATGGCCAGACCCATGGTGTGGCTACTGAGCGGGCCGCAGTACCTGCCTCAGGGAGCGATAACGCTGCGCCTCCTGGTGTGGTCGATCCTCTTCGGCTGGATCAACAGCCTGACGAACTACGTCTTGATCGCGCTGGATAAGCAGCGGTACGTGGTATGGGCCTCGGCCGCGCGGGTGGCCTTCGCCGTGGTAGCGAACGTGATTCTGGTGCCGCGGTTCAGTCAGGGCAGCGCGCCGCCGGTGGCCTCGGCATGGATCATCATCGGGGGAGAGCTGATCCTGGCGCTTCTCTTCGCGGCGAATCTGCGCCATCACCTGGGGGACGTGGCGTGGGGGAAGATCGCGGGGCGGCCGGCGGCGGCCGGGGCAGCGATGGGCGCGACGGCGTGGCTGCTGTGGGGGACCAGTCAGCCTCTGGCGCTGCTGTCGAGCCTGGTGATCTACATGGCCTCGCTGGTGCTTCTACGAGCCCTGACGGCGGAGGAGCGGGGGCGTCTCGCGGCTCTGCTGCCGGCGCCTCTTCGTCGAGCGGTGGAACGGCTGGCGGCCTGAGGGAGAAAGCCGGGTCACAGAGGGCACGGAGTAGGCAAAGAGGGGCAGAGAAAGGGGAGGAGAGCGGAAAGGGGATTATGTCGAAAGCTGTCGTCCAGAACCTGAGGATTCTTTGGGAGCGATTGGTCGAACAGGGGGGGCGGGTGACCGTGCTTTGGGCCGTCGATCACGTGGTGCGCATCGTCACCGGCGCGCCGGTGCGCAACGTGAGCGAGATCACGCCGCAGTTACATGTGGGGGGGCAGCACCGTCAGCGCGGGTGGGAACGCCTGAAAGCAAGAGGGATCACGGCGGTGGTCAATCTCCGGATTGAGTTCGACGATGAGGGAGCGGGCATGGCGCCGCGGCGTTATCTATACCTTCCAACGGTGGACGACACGCCACCGTCGCTGGAGCACCTGCGCGAGGGGGTGGCCTTCATCACAGAGGAGATAGAAGATGGAGGCGGTGTCTACGTTCACTGTGGATCCGGCGTAGGACGGGCCCCGACGATGGCCGCAGCCTATCTGGTGTCCACGGGCTTGAGGCCGGAGGAGGCGTGGGCGAAGATTCGCGAGAAGCGGCCCTTCATACGTCCCAAGCCGGAACAGGTGGCTCAGGTGGATCGGTTCGCCGAGGTGCTGCGCCATGACCGCGCGACGGCACGCGGAGAGAACCCCGACGGTATGGCCTAGGCGGGGCTGAAACGGAAGAGACAGACGTCCCCGTCCTGCATCTGGTAGTCACGGCCCTTGATACGGACGATGCCACGCTCGCGAGCGGCCTGCCAGCCCCCCGCGGCCCGCAGCTCCTCGAAAGTGATCACCTCGGCGCGGATGAAGCCGGCCTCCATCTGGCTGTGCACCTGGCCGGCCGCCTGGGGCGCCTTGGTGCCCCGCTGGATGGACCAGGCGCGCACCTCCTCACCGCCGGTGATGGTGAAGAAGGTGATGAGATCGAGGACACGGTAGCCGGCTTTGGCCAGCCTAGCCAGACCTGAACGCTCAAGCCCCACCTCGGCGCGGTAGGCGGTGGCCTCATCGGGCGGCCACTCCGCGAGCTCTGCCTCAAGCTCGGCGCAGAGGACGACGTAGGAAGCGCCCTCTCCCTCGGCGAGGCGCTTCACCGCCTCCGCCCGCTCTCCACCGTCGGGCAACGCATCCTCGGCCACGTTGATGACGTAGATGCGTTTCTTGGCGGTCAGCAGCTGGAGCTCCTTGGCCAGTTGAGCCCTCGGCCCGCTGGGTCTAAGCCACCCACGGGCTCGCTCACCGGCCTCCAAGCGCTCACGCAGGGCCTGGAGGGCCTGCGAATCCTCCCCATACTGCCGAGGGTGAGCTTTGGCGGCCGATCGGATCTTCTCAAGCTTCCGCTCGGTGACCTCCAGATCGGCCAGGATCAACTCCAGATCAAGGACCTCCACGTCGCGGACCGGGTCCACGTCGCCCTCGACGTGGGCGATATCGGGATCGGCGAAACAACGGCTGACGACGGCGATGGCGTCGACCGTCCGAATGTGCCCCAGGAATTGATTGCCGAGACCTTCCCCACGATGAGCGCCCTTCACCAGCCCGGCGATGTCAACGAACTCGACGATGGCCGGCGTCACGCGGTCGGGTCCCACCATCTCCGCCAAGACGTCCAACCTGGCATCGGGCACAGGAACCACGCCGCGATTGGGCTCGATGGTGGTGAAGGGGTAGGAGGCCACGTCGGCGCCCGCGTTGGTGAGGGCGTTGAAGAGGGTCGACTTGCCCACATTGGGCAGCCCGACGATGCCGATCTGCAATGCCATAGTATCCCTCCTAGGCTAACGTCAGAGGCGGACGAGCTTCGGTGCTCGGCGAAGTGCGGGGCCATAGGGTTGACAGGTGCTCACGGCCCAGTTGGATCAACGTTCGAGCAGGGGGAGGCTGATGGTGAAGGTACTTCCCCGGTTCAACTCGCTCTCCACGGATACCGTTCCCCCGTGGCGCTCCACGATCGACTGGACGATGGAGAGCCCCAGACCCGTGCCGGGCACATCGGGGACATCGCGACGCTTGACGCGATAGAACTTCTCAAAAAGCCGCACCTGATCTTCCGGGGCGATGCCGATACCAGTGTCGGTGACCTGGATGAGGGCCCGCCCGGGCCCGTCCTCCACCCGACCCCGCGATGGAGGCGCTACGGAGAGTCCCACGACAACGTCTCCTCCTGAGGGGGTGTACTTGATGGCGTTGTCCACCACGTTGGTGATAGCCTGGCGGAGGAGTGCGGCATCACCAGAAACGATCGCAACGTTGGCCTGCCCCCTCTCGCCACCCTCGTCCGACGCCTGACGAACGGAGGGCTGCAAGCGAAGCGTGACATCCTTGGCGGCCGCGCGTGCCCGCCGGCTATCCACGGCCTCGGCTAGGATCGCGCCCAGATGGCAAGGTTGACACTCAAGACCGACCTCGGCCTCAATGCGTCCCAGGTCAAGGAGATCATCGACCAACTTGCTCATACGGGTGATGCCACGAAGGACCTTCTCCACGTACTCCTGCTGACTCTGGTTGAGCTCACCCACCGTCGGGAGCATAGTGGCGTAGCCCCGCATAAAGGTGAGCGGCGCCCGCAGGTCGTGGGAGACGGTGGCGACGAAATCGGACTTGAGCTCGTCCAGCTCCTTGAGATGGGTGATGTCACGCATCACAGAGACGCGGCCGAGACGCTGTCCGCCGGCACTGACGATGGCGGAGAGATTGGCGTAGAGCGTTCGCCCATCGGCGAGAGCCAACTCCTTGGTCAGAGCGTCATCACGATCGAGCGGCTCGCTGAAGGCGTCTATCAAGGCGCCCGGCAGCGGGGTTTGATCGATAGGCTGATCAGAGACACGCTCAGTGCTGATGCCGAAAACTTGTTCGGCGGCGGGATTCATCAAGAGGATGCGATTCTCACGATCGGTCACCACCACAGCATCCGTGGTGCTGGCAAGAATCGCCGCCAAGCGCCTCCGTTCGCCCTCCGCAGTCTGGAAGAGGCGTGCGTTCTCTACCAGCACGGACGTCTGGCTGGCCAACGTGGAGAGTAGATCGATGTCGGAGTCGCTGAAGCGGCGCACCGCGCCGTATCCCACCCACATCACAGCGGCCATCCGCTCTTTGGTGCGGATCGGCAGCGCGACAACGGCCTTGACAGCCTCAAGCATAGCTCTATGCTCGAGCAGCGTCTTGGCCCGCCTCAGGTTCTCGATCACCAAGGGCCGCTCCACGTCCTTGACCGCCCGGGAGAGAGCGTGGTCAAGGTCGTGCAGATCCTCTCGTGGCTGACCGCGCGACATCACCACTTGAGGATCGCCGTCGGCAGACAGGAGGACGATGCGAGCGATTTGAGCCTCGGTGGCACGAAGCGCTCCCTCGAGAATGAAGGGCATGCCCTCAGACAGCTCCAACGTCGCGGAGACCGACTGACTGACCTCCAGCAACAAGGAGAGATCCTCCATACGATCCTTGAGACGAACCCGCATGTCCTCAAATGCGAGTCCGACACGAGCGACCTCGTCCTGACCACCGTGCGCAGCCAAGCCACCGATCTCCACCGGATGGGCCAGATCACCTTCGGCAATTCGATCAGCCGCCGTGGCTAGTTGTTGGAGGGGCTGGGTTACCCAGTTGGTGACCAAGGAGATGATGACCACCAAGCCGCCTCCGAGAAGGATCTGGAGGCCGAGCAGGGGGGTGGCGATCTGCTTAGCCTGCTCCAGGACCACCTCGTAGGGCAAGCGGATGACGACGCCCCAGGGATAGCCCTCCACCGGGAGGTGGTAGACGAGCTGTCGGGTGTTATTCTGAGGATGGCGGCTCTCGTAGGCCCAACCACGGAGAGCGGAGTCAATGCGCGGTTGCCCCTCCTCCACCGTCCAAGTCATCAGGAGCCTGTCAGGATCCGGGTGAGCCACAATACGTCCATTGGCATCCACGATGAAGCCAGCGCCGCGCGCACTGGTCCATTGGAGACCCTCAAGGATACGGCCAATGATCAGGTTGGCGTCAAGGCGCGTCCGGCCCAGCAGAACTCGAGGCTCTGATTCTCCTCCCTGCTCCGTCTGGGGAGGATCGGTCACAGGAACCAAGAAGGAGAGGACGACGGCGTCCTGTTCAGAACGATGGACCGAGCTTATCTGTGGGGCCCCACGCTCGACCCCGCGCTGCAGTAGCGTTTGCTCCTCCGCGGTCAATTGGGCGTCACCCACGGGCGGCGGGGGGTAGAGAGCCAATTGCTGTCCCGTCGAATCCAACAGGATGAACTGATCGAAGAAGACGACCATGCGCATATCCCTGCGCAGCCGGGCCTCCAGCGCGTCTCGGTCGGTCTGCCACAGCCGATCATCATCGGCGAACTCTATCAAAAGCCCTTGACCCGTCTGAATGAAGTAGGGTATGCCCTCAGCTGCACTGTTAGCCGCTCTAGCCATCTGATTCACCGCCTCGTTGGTAGCCAGGCGGAGAGCGGTGGCGGTGACAGCATAGACAAGCACGATGGTTATCAGACCAATCAGAGGCACGAAGAGGAATAACAACCGACGGTTCAGCGTGCGGCTGTAGGGAGGCGAGCGACGAGCCGTACGCGCGGGACGGTACTGAGGCAGGAAGAGGTAGACGGCCTGGATAATCAGAGCTGCGACGAGCCCCTCCAGGAGCAACGGGCCGAAGTAAGACCCGGTCAGGCTGACAGCGTAGTCAAAGCCCGATAACCCCGATTCCGCAACGTGGACAAAGGCCGACAGAAGAAGCATGAAAGCAGCGAAAGGCGTCATCAGCGGAACAGCCACGATGGGCTGGCGGGCGAGGAGAGACAAGCGGCCGCGATAGTCCTGTCGCAGAAGGAAGCCAAGCAGGAAGCCCAGAAGCCCCAAATGGAAAGGGGCAGAGAGGCCACCGGTGGTGATCCCGACGCGCAGGATCCCCTTGGACAAACCCACGAGCAGAGCGGGACCCGGGCCCAGCCAAGCGCCAGCGATGACGACGGGCAGCATACCCAACAGAGGCGCGAAAGGCTCGGAGGGCGCGAACGGAACGCCCGGTGGGGGGAGCAAGTTGCGGCCAGGAAAACCAATCACGAGGAGGCGCTCGGAGAGGAGGGGCGCGATCAGGCACCCAGCGAAGAGGAGCCACCGACGACGATCTAGCTTCGCGAAATCGCTGCGGTAGGCGATAAGGATGATGAGACCCAGCAGCAGTTCAAGGGCAAGGAGTGCGGCCTCCCAAGCGCCCGGATCGAAGAAGACCAACCGAGACCAGGATCTCCAGAGATCGAAATGCATAACGGTTCGCACCTCACTGGGTAGAACGATCTGCGAGGATTATAGCACACAGATGGTTTTCCTCCAACCTTGCTCACGTCCGTCGGCGACTGTATAATGACAATCGGGAGACCACCCGTTGATACTCACAGCAGGGCAGATCGGGCGTCGATCACGGCGGAGAGCCAACGTGCTTGAGGAGAGGGTATGGAGATAGAAGTCGCCGTCGCCAAGATAGGTAAGTGGGCCACCAGCCAGAGTGGAGACACCCTGGAGATGGTCGAGCGTCCGCAGGGGGGATTCTCCTTCGTGCTTGTGGACGGTCAACGGTCCGGAGAGGCCGCAAAAGCTATCAGCAATCTGGTGGCACGCAAGGTGATCTCTGAACTGGCCGAAGGGGTACGTGACGGAGCTGCCGCGCGCGCCGGGCACGACTACCTCTACACCTTCAAGGGCGGCAAGGTCTCTGCGACGCTGAACATCCTCTCGGTGGATCTGATCACCAATACACTGGTGCTATCCCGCAACAGCTGCTGCCCCATCGTGGTTTTCATACCCGGAGAGGGGATGAGACTGCTTGACGAACCGGTGGGACCGATCGGCGTACGGCGTGGCACGAAGCCCTCAATCACCGAGCTTCCCCTTAAGGCAGGGACCTTGGCCATCGTCTACACCGACGGCCTGGAGAGGGCAGGGTCTTGGTCGAGCCCGGTCTTCGACATCCCGGAGGCAGCCCAGGAGCTCGCGAACCGAGGCGAGAAGACGGCGCAGCTCGTGGCCGATGCTCTACTGGGGCAGGCCCTGGCCCTGGAGGACGGGCGGCCGCGCGATGACATCAGCGTGCTCGTGCTGCATATCACGGACCGACCGATGGAGAACGAGGTGCGACACCTTCTGCTCCGCGTACCGTTGTAGCAAACGGGTCGAGTCAGAGGTCAAGTCACCGGATAGCGGGTGGGGTCAAATGGCTCAAGCCCAGGGGCTAAGCATGAACCCGGCCGCAGCACAGGAGCGATAAGAGCGGTGGGGAAGAAGACCCAGGAACGCTCCATGTTGATCGCCGTGGTGGGGCCCTGCGCGTCGGGCAAGTCGACGCTCGTGGAAGGCCTGAAGGCGCGAGGGTACGACGTACACGAGGTGAATCAAGAGCACTCCTATGTGCCCACGATGTGGCAACGCTTTACCAAGCCTGACCTGTTGATCTACCTGGACGTCTCTCAAGAGGTGGCCAGCGAGCGACGAAGCTCGGAGGCGGATGCAGCGTGGTGGGATGCCCTGAACGAACGGCTGGAGCACGCGCTGGAACACGCGGACCTGACCATCGAGACCGATGATCTGACCCCAGAAGAGGTACTGAGAACCGCCCTATCCTTTCTAGAGCACCAAGAGGAGGGTCAGCCATAAGGTTCTGTTGCAGTTTTGGCGCCATGAAGGTATAATTTGGTGGCAGGCTAGGGATGGAAAAGCGTGTAGCCTATGCCTTGAACGGGAAGAAGCTTACACCGAGCTGCTGCCTGGCCGGGGCATTTACCTGCCTAGGCAGTTGTCTGCCCATCTGCCTGCTGAACTAGGAAACGAGTGGGAGATGGCGGGCGCGATGACGCCCGTTTTTTTGACTGAGAGAGAGCTATGACCTGGATTAGCATTGTATTCTGGTTGGTCGGGACGTTGATCGTTATGCTGGGGCCACTCCTTCTGATTCACGAACTGGCCCACTTCATCGTGGCGAAGCTAGCTGGTGTTCGCGTTGAGGAGTTCGGCTTTGGCTTTCCGCCGCGGCTTGTGAGTCTGTGGCGAGACACAGGGCATGTGAAGATCGGCAGCACTCGCGTGGAGATTCCACGTGGTTTTGACCTGCCACCGGAGGTGGAAGAGAAAGACTGGGTCGACGCTATCACGCGACGGCGCAAAGACGGGACCTACGCGCTGGAAGGTCTCACTACGATCGACGCCGGTGGCGAAGGCCTGACACCCGAACGTGAACGCGTGGATGGCAAAGTGCAGATGCGAGGCGTGGTGACAGAGCTGGAACCGGGTACGCTATACAGCCTGAACCTGCTCCCTATGGGTGCTTTCGTACGGATGACGGGCGAAGAGGATCCGTCGGATCCAAGAAGCTTGGCGGCACAACCGAGGGGTCAGCGCGCAGCTGTCATGGCTGCCGGACCGGTGGTGAACCTCCTGGCAGCTTTGTTGTTGCTCGTCGGAGCGCACATGAGCGGCATCCCCATGAACAAGCAGGTCAAGGTGACCCAGGTGGAACCGGGAACGGCCGCCGAGGCAGCAGGGCTGCAGTCGGGAGACCTCATCGTGGCTGCGGACGGCGAGCGCATCGACGAGGGACTGGAGGAGCTACGGACGATCATTCGCGCCGCCCCCGAAGAGACAATTGAACTTGAGGTCAAACGAGAAGGAGAGCGGCTATCCTTGGATGCAACCCCGGAACGCCGCGAGGACCACGGCTTCCTGGGCATTATGATGGCTCCATGGCCGCTTAAGCGGTATGGGGTGCTGAATGCTTTCAGAGCCAGCATGGCCCAGCTGGCCATGATTGCTAGGCGAACCCTGGAACTCCCCCTGATGCTGATACGGGGCAGCGTCAGTTCGCAGGAGGCCCGTCCGACCAGCGTGGTCGGCATCAGCCAGATTATGACGTTCTCACTCCAGCAGAGCATCCAATGGGGCGTGGCGTCTCCCGCGCTGCAGACAGCGGCGCTGATCAGCCTGGCGCTTGGTCTAACAAACCTGCTTCCTCTGCCGGCTCTCGACGGGGGACGCATTCTCTTCGTGCTCATTGAGGCCGTTCGAGGGCGACGAATACCCCCCGAGCGAGAGGCGGTCATTCACTTCGTTGGGATGCTGATTCTAGTGGGGCTGATGCTTCTGGTTATGCTCCAGGACTTGATCAACCCGATCATCCCGTGGTCGCTGTTGAAGTGAGAGAGCTGACAAACCCCATGGACGGACCCTTCAAGACCCTGCTCGAAGCGTTAGGGGAGAACAGAAGGCCGGATCGGGCCTCGCTGTACTACCTCTCCAGCCTTGACGCCGAGGAGACAGAACAGGTGCGCGAGGTCTGGTCGGGTCTGTCGGAGGATGTGCGTCGCGGGTTGACCTCTCAGATGGTGAAGATGGCCGAGGCCGACTTCACACTGGACTTCGACGCTGTCTTCCGGGTGGCTATGGAGGATGAGAGTGCCGAGGTACGAAGAATCGCTATCGAGGGGCTGTGGGAGGACCAGGACGTACGCCTGGTTCCACGCTTGGCTGAGCGTCTTAGAGCGGACGAATCGGCGGCGGTACGAGCGGCCGCGGCAGAGTCGCTGGGCCGCTTCGTCCTGCTGGGTGAGCTGGAGAAGATCCGTCCGAAGCCCCGCAGGATAGCTTACAAAGCCCTCATAGAGGCGTTTCAGCAGCGCGCCGAAGATCTTGAGGTACAGCGAAGAGCCCTGGAATCGCTGGCCTACGTCTGCAACGAGACGGTGATCGCTGCGATCCGCGAGGCCTACACGTCACCCCAGGAGAAGCTGCGCATCAGTGCGGTCTTCGCCATGGGACGGAGCGCCGACACTCGCTGGGAACAAGAGGTCCAAGAGGAGCTCTTCAACATCAACCCTGAAATGCGCTATGAGGCAGCCCGCGCGTGTGGGGAGCTCCAACTCTCCGAAGCGGTGCTGAGATTAGAGGATTTGACAGAGGACACCGACGCCGAGGTGCAGGAAGCCGCGATTTGGGCCTTGGGGCAGATCGGAGGCGACAAGGCGCACGAGATCCTTGAGCGCTACCGCCGGGGTGGCGACGAAGCCCTTCGAAAGGCGGCTGAGGCTGCCCTTGAAGCGTTCGAGTTTCTGCACGGTGACCTGGAGGACATCTTCGGCAGCCCGACGGAAGGTTTGAACTGGTAGGCAGATAAGAACCCCTTGCGCACGTTACGGACGGATCTGGCAGTCATCGCGCTTCTCTCAGCATTCGTCACGGCCCTGTTCGCCCCTACCCCCGCCGCAGCGAGCAGCATAGACGTCACGAGAAACAGCGTTGAGTACAGCTTCGCTCAACAAGTAACCTTCACGCTGGAGGCCACGTCCGACGCCAAGATCTCCCAGGTCTACCTTTTCTTTCGCGCCACACAAGACGAGAAGACCGAGAAGACGAGGATACCCGTCGAGGAGCCTTCACGAGAGCTTGCGTTGACGCACGTCCACGACATGCGGGGGCATCCTCTGCCGCCATTTGCCGATATTATCTTCTGGTGGCAGATCGAGGATACAGCCGGCAATCAGTTGAAGACGGCTCCTGAGCAGTTCAAGTACGTCGATAACCGCTTTCGCTGGCAGCGTCTCAAGGGGGACAGGGTCACGATTCACTGGATAGCGGGCCAAGGAGACCCCGTCTTCGCACAGACGGCACTCGACATCGCTCAGGCGAGCGTGAAAGAGAACCAGGCAGAGCTCCAGGCTCCAGTTCCAGACCCTCTCGACATCTTCATCTACGACTCGGAGCGGAACCTGGAGGCAGCGATGGTGCTGACGGGCCGAGACTGGGTGGGAGGCCAGGCCCATCCCGAACTCGGGGTGGTGGTGATGGCTACGCCAGCGGAACAAGGCTACAGCTCGCGCATGAAGCGGTATCTTCCACACGAGATCACGCACTTGATGATCTACGAGATGGTGGAGCCCGAGGGATACAGGAACGTTCCTGACTGGCTAAACGAGGGACTGGCTACGGAAAACGAACAGCTGCCGACCCCAGAATACGCCCTTGCCTTGGAGGAAGCCCGCGAGGGCGGAAACCTCCTCCCGCTGGAGGAGTTGTGCGTTCCGTTCTCCCCAGATCCGCGCACGGCTATCCTCTCCTATGCGCAAAGCGCCAGCGTGGTAGCGTTCATACGCGAGACGTACGGAGCCGAAGGAATACGCAACCTGTTATCTGCCTACGCCAACGGCGCCAGCTGCAGAAGCGGGGTAGAAGAGGCCCTGGGCATTACCTTCAACAAGCTGGAGAGCAACTGGCGGGTCAGTCTGACACCGCAAGCCGGATGGCGAACTTTGGCGGATCAGATAGGGGTGTGGGTGGGGCTGTGGCTCGTGAGCCTGCTGGTAGCGTTGCCTATGATCGGCGGTCTCCGTCGTCGCTAGAAGAGAGACATCATCGACATGAAGAATCTGATCGTGCTGGACGTGGAGACGCAGTACGTCGCCAGCGAAGTAGGTGGCTGGAGCAACATTCGCGATATGCAGCTGGCGGTCGGAGTGACGTATCACGCCGCCGAGCGAACCTATCGCACCTACCTGGAACGCGATGCGCGACGGCTGGTGACCGCGTTGCGGGAGGCCGATCTCGTCATCGGGTACAACCTGCTCCGCTTTGATTACGAAGTCCTACGCCGATATACGAAGGATCCACTGCTGGATCTACCCACGGTCGACATGTTGGATGTGATCCATCGGAGCCTGGGCCGGCGGCTCAAGCTGGACAACGTGGCCGCAGCCACATTGGGGGCAGGAAAGAGTGCCGATGGGCTTCAGGCCGTTCGCTGGTTTCGCGAGGGGCAGATCCAGAAGGTGGTCGACTACTGCCGACGTGACGTGGAGGTGACCTGGAACGTCTACGAGTTCGGGCAGCAGCACGGCTACGTCAAGTACCACGATCGGCGTTGGCGCCTGCAGAGAGTGCCGGTCAGATGGTGAAGGAGCAAGGTTTCGAGCCTGCCTATCTGGCTCTGCACCGCTCTGACGAGCTGAGGGAGCGGGTGAAAGCCGCCTTTCAACATCTGCAAGCGTGCACCCTATGCGGTCGAGCGTGCGACGTGAATCGCACGGGGAGGCCGACTGCAGAGACGGGAGCGTGCCATACCGGTGACCGCGCCAGGGTGGCCAGCTATGGACCTCACTTCGGGGAGGAGGATCCGCTGCGTGGCTATCGGGGGTCAGGAACTGTCTTCTTCTCCTGGTGTAACCTGAGCTGCCAATACTGCCAGAACTATGACATCAGCCAGCGAGGCCGCGGCAGAGACGTCGAGCCTGAGGAACTCGCCAGTATGATGCTCTCACTCCAAGAACAGGGTTGCCACAACATCAACCTGGTGTCACCGACTCACGTAGTCCCCCCGATCCTGGCGGCGGTGCTCATCGCTGCCGAAGCCGGGCTTCGCGTGCCCCTGGTCTGGAACACGGGCGGCTATGATTCACTGGAGGCGCTCGAAATGCTTGACGGCGTGGTTGACATCTACATGCCGGACATGAAGTATGCCGATGGTGCCGTGGGGCGCAAGTACTCAAAGGTCGAGAACTACCCGCAGGTCAACCAGACGGCAGTCAAGGAGATGCATCGTCAGGTGGGCGACCTGGTCACGGATGGGAGGGGCATCGCGCAGCGGGGGCTACTGGTACGTCACCTCGTGTTGCCGGAAGGATTGGCCGGGACGGGGGAGATAGCGTCTTTCCTGGCCGACAAGATTTCGGACGATACCTACATCAACATCATGGATCAATACCGACCGTGCTATCAGGCTGGGGAGCTGCCGCCCTTGGACCGACGGATCACCAGAGAGGAGTACAGAGCAGCCGTTGAGCAGGCGAGAGAGGCTGGCTTGCATCGCTTCGATCGACGAGAGTCGCGGCTTTTTCGCAGTCTGTAAGCAAGAGACGAGGAAAGGAAGGCGAAGGTAATGACAGAGGAATCAACGTCCCAAGCTCGTGTGCACGCGACGGTTTATGGACGCGTCCAAGGGGTCAATTTCCGTTACTACACAACCCGGACAGCCAGACGTCTGGGGCTGGCTGGGTGGGTAGCCAATCGCCGGGACGGGACGGTAGAGACGATCGCGGAGGGTGATCGCTCTGACCTCGAGGCGTTCACAGATTTCCTCCATCGCGGATCGCCAGCCGCGAGGGTGGAGGACGTTGATAGCGAGTGGGAGAGCCCGACAGGCGAGTTTGAGGGCTTCCGAGTACGGTACCTATGAGAAGCAGCCCTGAACGTCTGGCCTGGCTCGTGCTGTTAGGCTCCTTCTTCATCTGCGTCAGCCTGGCGGTGATGACGCCGTTGAGCGTGCGCTGGACTATCCGTCACGCGCAGGCAGCCCATCACGTCACCCTCCAGGTGCAGAGAGGGCCCTTAAGCGTCGTCCGCGGGGGACAGGGCCGCCCCGTCTCCGTCGCCAATGACAGCGACGACGTGCTGGAGGGAAGCAGAATAAGGGCTCCCAACACCTCCTCCGGTCGTCTACTGATCCAACCGTCCGACTCGAAGGGGACAGCGCCGATCGCCACCGTTCAGTTGTACGACGAGACAGAGATCGTGTTATCGTCAGCACGGGCCCCACGGTTCCCTACCAGTCCCCTCGCCCATGAGATCGCTCTGGAAATGGAGGAGGGACGTATACGCATCAACGTCTTCGGAGATAGCGCCCGGGCGACTGTCGTTGAGGTCCGTACGGCCCACGGCACCGTCACACTGAGAGAGGGCAGCTACGAAGTGAAGATCAACTCTGTCACCGAGTCCACGGTGCGCTATGGTCAGGCAGAAGTGACCAATCGAGCTGGAGAGACGCTCACGCTGGGGCCGAGGGAAAGGGCCCTGGTAGGGACGACCGGCATCGACGGCCCCCTACCAGACGCCCGAAACCTGGTGGAGAACGGCAATTTCCAGGAACCACTCCGCGTCGGATGGGAGAGCTACAGCGAACAGGCGGATCCCAGGCAGCCAGCAGGGGAAGTCAGCGTCACCGTCGCCTCCTTCGGGAACGAAGAACGGCACGTGGCCGAATTTTACCGCAACGCAACTAACCACGCGGAGGTAGGCATCCGGCAGGAGATCGGCTATGACGTGCGCGACTTCTCCTCCCTCGAGCTCCACATGGCCGTGCGGATTGTAAGCGAGAGCATCCTGGGGTTTGGAGGATGTGGCATGCAAGGCTCCGAGTGTCCCATCATCGTGCGCCTGGATTACAAGGATATCCACGGCAACGACCGCGAGTGGCTCCACGGTATGTACATCGGGCAGCCGGCCGACGGTTGGTGGATCCACGGATGGCACGAACGTGTACAGCCAGGAACCTGGCAGCCATACAACAGCGGGAACTTGATGGAGGAGCTAGCCGAGACGCCACCAGCTTCGATCAAGGGGATCACGATCTACGCATCCGGTCACAGCTTCCACGCTATGGTGACAGAGGTAGAGCTACTGGCCCAAGAGTAGCGACCAGAGGAAGACGGCAAGAGAAAGCCCCCATATTCCTATGGGGGCTTTTCCTGTATGCGTGGGTCATGCTCGCGCCTCAATGACGCGTCTCCAGATAGAAGCAGGAAGGGCGCGAGGCGCCGCGTCGGCGGTCATCAAAGCCGGCAGGGCTTCAATCCTGGCCTCTTCCTCAATGGCGGCGAGGATAGCAGGCCGCTGCTCCAGACCGAAGGGGGCCTGATCCCCTGCCACCTCGTAGCGATAGAAGATGAGGCCAGCGACAGGCTGCGCCTCACGGAAGTAGCGGACGGCCTGCTCCACCCAGAGATCGTTGCCAGGACGCCACCCTACGCCGCCAGAGGCATCCAGGTGCTGGGGATTCAGCTCCGTGACGAATACCGGCAGGTGACGGAACCTATCCGGCACGACCTCCAGACCCGTCTCCACGGTCCTTAGGTGGAGGTACTGCCACTCCAGGGGCCAGTCTGAGAACTTGGCCCTCGACCAGACCTCATTAGGGTCGTTCGTCTGCGTCTTACTGTGGAGGAAGAGGGCGTCAGCACCATCGATATGCTCCAGGATGTACGACCACCACTCACGGTTGTTGGAACCGGGTCCGAAGTAGGGGTCGATGGGCGGAGGCCCCATCCTGACGCGCCCCCCAATACGGTACCAGACGTCATTGTAGATTTGCGTGACATACTGGCGAGTCAGCGGAAACACCTCATAGGATCCAAATCCTGGCCATTCCTGGCGGTTGTTCGGTTCATTGCCGACGTGGAAGAAATCGACGCCCCGCGCCGCCAGCATCGTCTCTACGATGGCGGCGACGAACGCATTCCTGTGCTGCGGACGGGGTAAGGTCCCGGTGCCGTCGGCGTAGCCCCAGTTGAGACGCGCGATCACGACGATACCCGCCTCCTGGAGATGTGTAAAATCGAGGGCGACCGGCTGCCGCTGCACCTGGCGGTGCACCAGACAACAGCCCTCCATACCACGCTCAACCATCCACTCTCCCCCGGTTTCATCGTGGAGCCCCAGGAGAACTGCAGCGCTCGGTGGACCAGCTCCCTCCTTGACGTGGACGGCCCGGACTCCGGCATAGTCCCCTGCAGACTTCTGCTTCCGTCGACCATCCCACGTGTCGATGATGTGGAGCGTATCTCCCTCGACATCCTCCAGGTAGACGAAATGCCCACCATCGGCCCTACGGAGGATGATCTCCCAGTCCGCCTCCAGCAGCTCCTTCAGGTCACCGGCGGACCGAGGCTCGGCATCTTTGATCCCGTCATCGAAGGCCGAGAACAAAGGCACGACCCCGGCCCAGGCCAGCAGGTTATCCATGACGTAGGCTGAACGGGCGGCGACCAGGAGCTTGTCGAGCGTTGGTGGCGTGACGTCACGGCGATATACTTTGCGCAGGATTATGGATAGCCCCGTCAAGAAGCAGCCGAAGCGACCGATCGTCTCGCCCCCGACATCGGGGTGTTCCCCAAAGTCGTAATCGGCCCAGCGCTGATCGCTCTGTGCGAGGGCAATATCCTCCTCTAGCGCCGGCAGGATCTTAACCGCCATCTCCCAGGGGCTCTCAGCCTTGATTTGCTCGTAGTCAGCGCCTGGGTAATGCTCCTCGTACCACGCCTGCAGGGTCTCCTCCCAGGCATCTGGATTGACAGCAATGACGCGTCGATTGGGAGGCCCTGTGCCAGCATCGTCAGCCGAGTGACCGAAGGTCTGCATGGCGTCCGAGCAACCGACTGCAGCAGCCATCCGCCATTCAAGCTGGTCGATCATCTCGCCGAACTGAGGTAGGAGGAGATACGTCCGATCGTAGGGTTCTCGCGGTGGGACGCAGTCATCCAACTCAACCTCCCCGGCCAGGAGCTCGAAGGAGGGTGTCGTCGGCATCTTCTTAAGATGCGCTGCTCGAATGCCCTTGAGCAGATGCAGATAGTCCTCGGCCGCCTTCAGCTTTCGCTCGCCGTCCTGGGTATCGACGATCTGGAGCACGTTGTCCACAATACGCTCAAGATAGTCGAAGTGCTCCACCTGGGCCCCTGGCTCATCAACGCGTCTGAGGATGATCTCCCATCCCTGGTTCCACAAGGCCTCCAACTCCTCGACGGAACGAGGGTTGTCGTCCTCGATACTATCATCGAATGCAGAGAACAAGGCAACAGCATCATCCCACAGCAAGACATCGTCGTCGACGAAAGCTGCCCGGGCGGCCAGCAAGAGCTTATCGAGGGTCGGCGGGGTCAGGCGCCGTCCATAGATATTGCGCAGAAGGATGGTGAGGCCTGTGAGCAAGCCCCCGTACGCGCCTATGGTCCCACCACCGGGCTCCTCGCCGAGATCCTCATCCTTCCACCGAGGATCATTCCGGCCAACCGCGATGTCGTCCTGGAGCTCCGGCAGAAGGTGAAGCGCCGTCTCCCATGGGGAGGGTGAGTCGATCCTGCGGTAGAGAGCACCAGGGTAGTGCTCCGCGTACCAAGCATCCAGGTTCTCTCCCTCTTGCGAGGGGTTGATCACCGTTATCTGGCGATCGGGAGGGCCAACGCCAGCGTCATCGGCTGAATGACCGACGGTCTGCAACTTCTCCGAGGTCCCGATAGCGACAGCCAGGCGCCACTCGAGCCGCTCAAGGGGATCCCGTATCTGCGGCAGCAGCACGTAGGCGCGTCGATAGGGGACTCTCGGCGGCACACATTCGGGCAGTTCCGGCTCCTCTGGCTCCTCCGGCTCTTCCGGGACCACCGTGGAAGGGAGAGCGTTCTGCCGATCTTTGACAGCGATCATGTGATCCACGAGGTCCGGGTAGACGCGCTCATAGTCCGTGTGGCCCCAGCCCTCCGTGGGACCGAGGGTGAAGGGGCAGGCCGCCCAAGCGTAATAGTCCTTGCTCATCTCGCTGTCGTACCACGTGAACGCGTCTACGATGGTCTCGACGGAAGCGGATTGCTCATCGCCTAGATACCACTCACTCACTATGAGAGGAATCGTCTCTTCGCGCCGTTCCAGCAGGTGATACAAGAAGCGGTAGCGGAAGTGGAGAGGGCCAGCCCCCTCCACGGCCGGCGCCCCGGGGATGGTGTCGGGCCAGTAGGCCATAGGATCGTGCGTGTCGAAGGTACCCTCGTGTAAGGTAAGGATATGTCCTCCCTGGCGCGCACGGGCGAAGACCCCCGTCTCTGCCATCGCCACCATCTCGTCCCACTCCGGCGTACCAGCGTTGAGACCGAAAAGGGCCAGCTTGAGACCGTGTCCTTCGGCACGCTCCATGCACTCGATCATCAGACGGGCCAACTGACGATAGCCATGGGGGCCCGGCGGATCGGGTTCGTTGACAACCTCCCAGTAGTCGACGACGTCCAGGTGCTCACTGCCTCTCCGCAGAATTAGCTCAAGCAGGCCATCCGCCATATCACCCAGATCAGCCTCTGGTCGCTCGACGCCGCCGCACCCTTCAAGGCCAGAGGTGAAACGCCCGAGGGTGATGATGGCTGGATCGATCTCTTTGATCTCGTGCAGCCATCCGAGGTCATCGACGGCCTTGACGACGGCGAATCGAGCAGCGTGGGCCGCCAGTTCCCTGGAGAAGGCAGGTACGTTGTTGGCGTAGATCGCGTGCACTCCGATCTTGCTGCCCTCAGTGATGACGGGGTAGTGCCACTCAACCGGCTCTGGTTGAGGATCGGGCTCCTCTGGAGCCTCCTCAACCGTGACCAGTTCAACGGCATCCCAGTAGGCATCGTTGTGTTTGAAGGCCCACATTGTCCTGCTGCGCAGGAAGACGGTGATAATCGCCGCCTGCGCTATCTCCTCCACCGAAGGCACCTGATAATACCCATTGTAGATGGAGGCTGCCGGGCCCCAAACCACGCTGTCGGCCCGGGGATTGATGCCGCCGGTAGGATCTATGCCCAGCGTGAAGGAGACGTTTCCAATAGCATCATTCCAGGGATCTCCGTTCAGCGGAGGGATATCCTCCTCCCTGAGGTAAGTCGGCTCGCCCCCAACACCACACGAGCAATGGGGGTCGTCCGCACAGTCCTCGTACCCTTGAAGAGGATGGTTGCTCCAGGCATGGGCCCAGGCGGACAAGCGTACCTTGGAACCGGGCTCCACCGACACTTGCTGCATAAACCCAGCGTCGTGTCTGCGATAGAAGGTGAAAAGCCGAGCTGCCTTCTCACCGGCATAGACACGATAGGGGACGTGCTCTTTGCGAATGTCCCCAACCTCGGGTTGGTCCCAGCTACCTGGATCGTGATAGAACCAGGAGAGCCAATGGGGCGGGGTGTGGAACTCTCCGAGCTCTGTCTGGTATGGCTCCCCATCTTTGGGAACAACCACAACCCGATGACTACTCTCCTCCCCCCAGTGGGCCTCAAAACCGCCATTGTTGAGCAGGTTATCCGTCATCGCTCACCTCCTGCACTGTTACCCAAGCTCCGACCGCCAGGCCCAGGTCGCTCCCTAGACTGTGTCCCTGCTCCCACCGTCGAAGCCCAGACCACGTTCACGCAAGCTCACAAAGCGCTGCTGCCCAATGACCAGATGGTCGAGGAGCTCAATGCTCAAGAGATTGCCTGCCGCGACAAGCTGTCGGGTGACCGTCACATCCTCGCGGGAAGGCGAAGGATCCCCAGACGGGTGATTATGCGCGACGATGACGGCCGCGCAGTTCCGCTTAATGGCGTCCCGGAAGATCTCGGCTACACGAATGTGAGAGGCGTTCAGACTACCGATGTAGACAGTCTCGGAGCCCAGGAGACGGTTACGCGTGTCGAGGTAGAGCACACGAAAGTGCTCCTGCGCCAGATGCGCCATTTCGGCCATCAGGAGCTGGGCTACATCGGAGGGGGAGCGGATGATGAGACCCTCCTCCGGCGTGGCAAGAAGCAGGCGCCGACCCAATTCCAGGGCCGCCTTCAACTGTGCTGTCTTGGCGTTGCCCAAGCCTCGTTCAGCACGAAGCTGAGCAAAGCTCGCTCGTGCAAGACCGGGCAGACCATCATAGGTAGAGATAAGACGCCCGGCCATGGCCAGGGCACTCTCGCCACCTATGCCTGTACGGAGGATAATGGCCAACAGCTCCGTCGTAGAGAGTGCCGCTTCACCGACCCGGGCCAGCCGCTCGCGTGGTCGCTCCTGGGCCGGCAGATCCTTGATCGTCGGCGATACCGCTCGACTCATTGTGCCCCCTTTGGCGCTGGCCTTGGAGAGGAGCCAGCACCGATACCGCGTTGCTGGATAGGTTGTAAGGGAAGATGATGACGGCTTCGATCGTCCGCCGGTCAGGGTGCGACCAAAGCCGTCACTTTGCGCCGAGCAGGCAGCTGGCAGGACTGGTGACTAGAAAGAGAGAGACGGGGTCGCCCTAACAGCTCCCTCGGCGACGTTCTTGCGTCTGGTCAAGGGCTTACTGCTCTTCTACCAGAATCGTCTCAATGGAATCGGCCTCCGGCTGATCGGGGCCAGGCTGCCGCTCCGTCAGGCTCTCGGCAACGTCCATACCCTCCGTGACACGTCCAATAATGGTGAAGTTGCCCGTGAAATCCGGCTGCGGAGCATAGGTGATGAAGAACGAACTGCTGTTCTGATTGGGTGCCGGGGTGTACAACGCCAGTAGACCAGGCTCGTCGAAGGAGAGATCGGGCGTCGTCTCATCCCCACACGTGTACCCGGGATACGGCAACCCGCCGCCCGAGCTCGTCGGATCGCCGGTGAGAGCCACCTGCCCGTGATCGACGAAGAAGAACTCGAGCCCATCGTACCATCCATCCTGAGCCAGGAAGGCGAAACTGTTCACGTTGGTGGGCGTCTTGTCCTCGAAGAGGTCGACGACGATATCCCCCTTGGTGGTCTGGATTGTGGCGGCGTAATCCTTATCCGTATCGATAACCTGCTCCGGCGGGGACTCGTACATCTCATCCTGCATCCTGACGAGGTCGATGAAGGCTTCGAGACGACCGAAACCACCAAACTGTCGCGTGGGGTAGAAGATCTTGTTGACCACGTAGGTCGGCGTCGCCATCTGGCCATACTCTTGATAGGCCTCGTAGTCAGCCATGATCTGCTCCCTGTAGGTATGCTCATTCAGCGCCGTCTCGAAGCGCTCAGTGTCAAGCTCAAGCTCGCCGGCATACTCAACCAGTTTGTCGACGACATCCTCCTCCGACAAACCGCTCCACTCCTGCTGCTTCTCGTAGAGCAGGTCATGCATCTCCCAGAACTTGCCCTGGGCAGCGGCCGCCTCGGTGGCCTCAGCGGTGATGATGGCCTTGTCGTGGATGCTGGTGAGAGGCAGGTGTCGATAGGAGAAACGGATCTGATCTCCATACTTCTCCGTCAGGTAGTCGCGCAGGGTGTGGAGGCCGGCACACGCCGGACACTGGAAGTCGGCATACTCGATAAACGAAATCGGAGCATCCTCAGGTCCAACAACGTGATCGTCCTCATCGAGATCAGGAATGCGTGATTCGACAGGTAAAGTGAAGACCTCGCAGCTAGCGGGTCCAGAAGGCATAGCCGTCATGGGTACTTCTGTTGCGTCCACGTTGGGCTCTGATGTGGGATCCGCGGGCTCTGACGTGGGTGAGGGTGGTACCGACGTGGCGGTCATCGTTGGCGATGGCGTGGTCTCTCCTCCACAACCTGCCACCAGCCCAACCAATAGGACGAACGATAGTAGAACGACTTTGCGCACAAGAACCTCCTAATCTTAACACGGTGCGAGGACCAGTCAGGGGGCGCAGACGTCCATCAGACCCCATGGGCTTGCCCAACACCGCGTACTACAGTTGACGTTGGGCTCGATTGTACCACAAAAGACCAAGCTCCACCAACGCGAGATCACTTGGCAGAGACCCCCGACCAAGGTACAATCAGTTGCAGGAAGAGGCAAGCACGCATCACAGTCCCCTGCCGGGTCGCCAGTAGAAGGGGAAGCTGATGGGCGGCCTCAGTAGCGAAGGAGGAGAGGTTATGCGAAGAATCAGTGGGATCCTGAGCGCGGCCCTCATCCTGCTGGCAGCCTGCAACGTCGCCCCTCCAGAACGATCCAAGAGAACAAGCTCCACACCCAGCCCTGAGGCCCAGGCCATACCCTCCGAGGAAGCAGAAGCATTTGCGCAACAGAGAGAAGAGATGGTAACGAAGACAATCAAGAACCGAGGCATCACCGATGAGGACGTGCTGCAGGCTATGGAAAGCGTCCCTCGCCACCAGTTCGTGCCTGAGGAGCAGCAAGCCCAGGCGTATGGGGACTTCCCGCTGCCCATAGGCTTCGGTCAGACGATCTCCCAGCCCTACATCGTCGCGATGATGACTGAACTGCTGGAGCTGGAGGAGGGAGAGAAGGTCCTCGAAATCGGCACCGGATCCGGCTATCAGGCGGCAGTGCTGGATGAACTTCCCGACGTTGAGGTCTACACCGTCGAGATCATCCCAGAGCTAGCTCAGAGAGCTGAGGAAACGCTCGACAAGCTGGGCTACACCGACGTCCACTGTAAGCAAGGCGACGGCTATCACGGATGGCCCGAGCAAGCCCCTTTTGACGCCATCATCGTCACGGCCGCCCCAGACCACGTTCCCCAGCCGTTGAGGGAACAACTGGCGGTTCGTGGCCGCATGGTGATCCCCATTGGGCCGCGCGGTGGCTATCAGACACTCTGGAAGTTCGTCAAGCAGCCTGATGGAGAGATGAAAGCCTACAATAAGGGAGGCGTCGCCTTCGTGCCGTTCACGGGCCAGGGGATACGGGGGAACGAAGAGGGCGGAGGCTGGCCACCGTAAGCAAGGCCCCGACGTAGCAGGTGCCCCCCAGGGCCAAGACGACAGAGAAGCCAAAGGAAAGGGCCAGTAACGCCGCCAGGATGGAGGCGACCACAGAGGTGGCGCCGTTTGCGGCCCAGGCCCAGCTGATGAGGCCCGGATCTCGCTCCTCCAAGAGGGCAAGTCCGCCGGGCAGAGGTATCCCCATCAAGAAGCCCAGCGGCGCCAGGGCTGCCGCGGTGATGATCAAGCGGGCCCACAGTGGAGCAGCCAAAGCTATGCTGAAGAGCCGGGGCAGAAGCGCGGCGTAGAGGCCCGCCAGAATCGGCAACAGCACCAGGACCACCGATAGCGGAACACGCCGAGAGCATGCGCTCCCGATGCCGGAGAAGAGGAGAATCGCGAAGAGGACCGTGGCCATAGCGTGTGCGGGTGAACCGAGGAAGAGGATAAACCGCTGCATCAAGGGGATCTCAACGGAGAGATACGCCAACCCCAGGAGCGCGAAGTAGACCAGGGTGGCTCGCAAGGGCCCGGCGCCGCGATCGAGGACGGCCATAGGCGCCAGGATGAGCGTGCTGGCGACGAGCAGGGCTATGATCAGAAGGATGAGCAGCACGAAGTAGCCCGCGCCCCCAAACGGTTGCCACGTGTGCCCCAAGCTCGCCAAGACAGCAGGGGCCTGCTCCGCCTTGAAGAAGTGACCAAAGAAAGGTCGATCGTCACTCGGGGGCTCGACATTGAAGGGATAATGGTCATACCAAGCCTCTCGGCCCTCGGCATCCAGCAGGGCCGTGCAGGCCCGGTGATAGACGGGCTCTTCGAGCACATTGTAGCGATTGATCTCGTCCGGACGCAGGTCTGGCAGGTAGACAAGGTCGAAAGCCCTCTCCTCAGCAAAGCCACGGACGGCCCGTAACTCTCCCTCCGTGAAGGGGCCACGACGGATCAGGATCATCATCTGACGGTAACTACGGAGCGCGACAAGGCTGCTGCGAGGACGGGCGCCAAGGCGCTCCAAAGACTCCACTGCCAGGGCAAAGGCACGAATGGACTCTGAAGGAGGAACCTGGAGCCACCGTGTCACGACCAGGAGCCCATCAGGGCGCAACGCCGCCAAGTAGTCGACGAAGGCCTGGACTGTGTAGCGGTAATCCTCGTTCAAGCTGTAGGCACCAGACGCGACCGCGCGATGAGGCGCATTCAACGAGAGCATAAGCAGGTCAACCGGCTCGTGTGGTCGTTGAACGTAGGTTCGACCGTGTTCCAGAACGGTCTCCACCCGAGGGTCATCATAAAGATGGCCGGCCCAAGCGCCCTGCGCCCGCACAGCGTCAACAATAAGGGGATTGGCCTCCACCACGGTGACCGAGTCGGCACCCTGAGCAAGGGCCGTCACCACATCGGAGCCCCCGCGAGGCTCAAGCACCAGCGTCTGAGCGGCCGGTCGGAGCCGATAGGGAAGCGCCGTCAGCAGACAGTTGGTGCAGGCCAGGTCGCTGAAGCCGGTCTGGACGTGGTAGATGTAATTCAGATCGTCTCCATCGACGGTGAGCCCCCGTTGAGGTGGCGGCTGAGACGAGCAACGGAAGCCGCTCCCCGGCAGTCCACGGATGCTCTCGGATTGCACGACGTCCACGCGTGAGAAGCTATTCCAACGTTGGAAGACCAACCTGGCGTCGGGATACTGCAGGAGATAGCTAAGGCTCTTGTAGGGCGAAAGCTCGATGTTGAGAAAGGACGGCGTGCGAAAGGCAGCGAGAAGGAGAATCACGAGAGCTGCGCCTTGAATGACACGGGAAAGCGGCGTCATGGAAGGGGAAGCTCGATGCGCAGCAGGCAGGTCTCGCGAGACACCGCATTGGAAGGCGAGCGCAGCCGCGACCCCACACGCGGCGGACAGAAGGACCACTCCCTCAGCGCCGACAAAGGAGGGCGTGGCCACGGCAAAGACACAGCCGATGGCAGATCCGACAAGATTGGCCGCGTAGACGCGACTAGCGTGTCGAGGTCGAGCAGCGAAAAGGACGCCAACAGCTGTGCCGCTGCAGAAGAAAGGCATCGCCAGCGCCACGTAGTGCACCAGGAGCACGCCCACCTGCCGCCAGTCACGGGCGATGCGATAAGAGTCGAAGGGAAGGTGGACCGTGAGAGCGTAGGCACATAGCGAGGTGAAAGAGAAGGCCCAACTGAGCCAGACCAGTAACTTAGTCCCGGCGCGCTTCCTCAGCCGGGGAAAGAGACTGAGAAAGGTACCGCTGGCGCCATATCCTAGAAGCGCCAGGCTGACTACCATGAAGGCGAAATGGTAGAACTGGGCCACGGAGAAGACGCGTGAGAGGTTGATCTCGAACATCAGGGAAGCGCATGAGAGGAGAAAGAGGCCGACGTAAACGAACATATCAAGACCTCGGCTCAACGATGCCCAGCAGCAGAGCAAGAGGAATCAGCAAGAGAGCCGAAAGAAAAGGGAAGGTCGGGTCGCTGGCGTACAGCCATCCGGCAACGTAGGGAGCGATCACCTGAGCGGCGGCGATAAGCGTCTCGGTCGCGCCTAACAGCAGACCACGATCCGCCTCACCGGCCAACCCCGTGGCCCTCGCCTGGGTGAGCGACCGGCATCCTTGATAGGCGCCTCGCAACAGATAGGCGCCCGCCAGCAGGGGGAAGTGCTTCGCGAGAAGGAGTATCAGCACAGAGCTCCAGACAAGCCCCACTCCGACGGTCAGGCCACGCCCCACGCTATGATTCGGCTCGGAGTCCTGGCGCCGCTGAGCATCTCCCAGCCAACCAAGCAGCGGATTGAAAAGCGCGGTGCCAAGAGACTGGAACGAACCGAGCATCCCAATGCGGGCCACGCGCCAACCCCCTGTATCCTTCAAGAAGTTGGACGCCAGAGGAAAAGCAAGATAGAGCGCGACGAATATCACAACGACCAAGGCCGCAAAGCGAACGAAGCGTCCATTGAGCAAGGAGCGCCACCGCCCGCTCGTCGTCGCCGGCAGAGTCACAGGCTGAGGCGAAACCCACACAATGGCAAGCATGGAGACGATGAAGAGAAAGGCCGAGGCGAAATAGACGACGCGCATCGCGGTGGCCTCCGCCAACCAGCCGCCAATGGCAGGGGAAAGCACGCCGCCAGCCGCATAGCCGGCGAAGACCATGGTGAAGGCCCGGGCCACGCCACGACCCCTGACCGCGTGCGCCAGATAGGCGTTGATCACCGGTATGCAGTAGGCCGAGGCAGCGTAGATGAGGAGGCCAGGGATAAGCCCCTGCCAAGTACGCGCAAACCCGACGAGAAGAACACCGATCAGCCCAGTAGCCCATCCACCGACCATCACCCACTTGCGCGGCAGACGGTCGGCCAAGATGCCGGCGGGTAGGTAGGTGATCGCTCGCACCACGTTGGCTATAGAGAGAAGCGCTCCGATCTGCAGCGGCGTAGCACCAAGCTGCTCAATATAGAGCGGCTGGATGTGAAAGAAAAGCCCCTCGCCAAAGCCCCAGAGCAGAAGCGCCAGGGCAATCAATCGAGCGTCACGATTCATAGAAGCGCCGACAACAGGAGCATGCATTTCGCGCCCGAGGGTCTGAAGCGCGACCAGCGGATCGAGGGCCGGATACGAAGAGGTCGATGCGGGCGCCTCGCTGATGACCTGTGAGAGAGCTTCTCAGAGGGTTAGATGCGTGCATAGACTCTATTGTACATCGCCCTGACGGTTTGAACAACGTCCTTTGTTGTGCTAGCATGACGAGCAGAGTCAAGGAAACCGAGTGTGAGGGGGGGGGTATGGGCCGGACGTTGCTTCTGACGGGACGCCCCGGCGTGGGCAAGACGACGGTTATCAAGCAAGTGGCGAAGACGCTGGGCGATCAGGCCGGGGGCTTTTACACTGAGGAGATCCGGGGCCACGATGGACGCCGAGTCGGCTTCCGTCTGGTAACCTTGGAGGGGGACGAAGCCGTGATGGCACACGTGGATCTGCGCGGTCAACAGCGTCCCAGGGTCAGCCGATACGGTGTGGACGTCGATGCGATTGAACGCGTCGGTGTGGTGGCTCTGCAAGACGCGACAACATCGAATCGAGTGGTGATTGTCGATGAAATCGGTAAGATGGAGCTCTTCTCCGACGCCTTCAAAGAAGCCGTGGAGCAAGCTGTAACGGGCGACGCACGAGTCCTAGGCACGGTCACGCGCTCCCGCCGCCAGTGGGTGGATGAGTTGAAGGCAGATAACCGAGTGACCGTATGGGAGGTGACCGTGGAGAACCGCGATGACCTCCCCGAGCGGATCCGTCGCTGGCTGTAACGTTGACGTTGAGGCGAAAAGACGGTACAATTGGGCTCAAGCGGCATGAGGAGGAGCATCCCGTAGCGAGTCGCTACCGTAAGCCGATCTTGGAAGGATCAAGTGACGGGACGAGCGATTGTGCCGAGCTGGGAGATATGGGCGACAAGATCACGGTTATTCAACGACGGTAGATTGCACCGCAAACATCGCCCGATGTCCTGGGCGATGTTGATGGTTTAGGTAACACGATCGGCTAGACCGCAGATCAGTTCACGCCAGGCGGCGGATTGAGTGCTTTTAGGTGAGTTTGCGAGCAATTGAACACCAAGACGTATACTATGACTGACGTAGAAGAGCATCTGTATAACCACATCACGGACAACTTGGATGCCATCATGGGCATCCTTCCGGAGGATATCCGAACCTTTCTGCAGGAGCAAGGCAGGCGTGATGACCTGCTAGAGGTGATCCTGGATCTGGGGCGCGTCCCGACGGCGCGCTACACCGATGGCGAGGTGGTACTGCGAGATACGGAGGTCTCCCGACAGGAGATCCAGTACGTCGTGGAGCGCGTCGGCGAATTCGACGAGGACAACCGCGCCGGTATCGCGCGCACGCTGCACCGCATCGCCGCCATCCGAAATCGCAAAGGGGACATCGTAGGCCTAACGTGCCGGGTGGGGCGAGCCGTCTACGGGACAATTGCCATCATCCAGGATATCGTCGAGAGCGGCAAGAGTATCCTGCTGTTGGGACGCCCAGGCGTAGGAAAGACGACGATGCTGCGCGAAGCGGCTCGCGTCCTGGCGGATAAGAAACGTGTCGTCATTGTCGACACGTCCAACGAGATCGGGGGCGACGGTGACATCCCCCACCCAGCCATTGGGCGAGCCCGACGCATGCAGGTGGCGACCCCGACCCTTCAGCACGAGGTGATGATCGAGGCTGTCGAGAACCACAATCCGGAAGTAATCGTCATCGACGAGATTGGGCGCGAGCTGGAGGCCGTGGCTGCGCGAACGATCGCTGAACGCGGCGTGCAGCTGATTGGAACCGCGCACGGCAACACGCTGCACAACCTGCTGATGAACCCCACGCTCTCCGACCTGGTGGGCGGCGTTGAGAGCGTGACGCTGTCCGACGAGGAGGCACGCCGACGAAACACGCAGAAGACCATTTTGGAGCGACGCGCCCCACCTACGTTCGACATTCTGATCGAGATTGAGGCACGGCAGCAGTTGATCGTTCATAACGGGGTGGCCGAATCCGTCGATGCATTGCTGCGAGGTCGACAGCCCTCGCAAGTCGAGCGGCGCTACCGAGACGCCAAGGGCGAGATCCAAGTTGAGCGAGCCAGGCCTCTATCTCTGCAGGAAAGAGAACGAGGAAAAGGGCAGCGTCAGGAGGAAACACGCTCAACGCCTTTAGAAAGATCAAGAGGGACCTCGTCTCCAGGGCCGTCCGACCTGTCCTATGGCAAGAAACCGCTCCACGTCTACACGTACGGGATCAACCGCAACCGCCTGGAGAAGGCGGCGAAACGGATGCACATGCCAACCCACCTGGTGAAGCGTGTGTCAGAAGCGGATCTGATGATCACGACGAAGGAGTTCTACAGGCAGCGCACCAAGGTGATCAAGGAAGCCGAACAGCGTGACCTCCCGATCTACGTGCTGCGCAATGACACGATTGGACAGATGCAGAGCTGCCTGGGCGACATTTTCGACGTGAAGCGTCAAGAGCCCAAACCGCTGGAGCGAGCACTGACGGAGGCCGAGAAAGCGATCCAGAAGGTGTTGAACGGAGAGCCGGAGGTGATCCTATCGCCGCAGAATGCTTATATCCGGCGCCGTCAACACGAGCTAGCCAGAGCAGCTGACCTGGTCTCGGCATCACGGGGGAAGGAACCCAACCGACGGGTCCGTATCTACCAGGGCTAGGCGCAGCGCGGGGACATTTGTGGGTATCTTCATCACATTCGAGGGTCCTGATGGCAGCGGGAAGACGACACAGGCGCGCCTGCTATCTCAGTGGCTCCGCGATCGGGGCCGCGACGTGGTGCTGACCCGTGAGCCGGGCGGCAGCGACATTGGGGACCAGATTCGGCACGTACTGCACGACTCGGGCAACACTGCGATGGCTGCTCAAACCGAGTTCTTGCTGTACTCAGCGTCGCGTGCGCAACACGTGTCACAGGTGATTCTGCCCTCACTAAGAGCTGGCAAGCTGGTTATCAGCGACCGGTACGCTGACAGCTCGCTGGCCTATCAGGGCTACGGTCGAGGGCTCGACCTCAAGATGCTACACGCGATCACAGCCTTCGCCACACAAGGCCTCCAACCAGATCTGACGCTCTACCTCGATATAGCCGCCGGTGAAGGGTTAGAGCGTCGGCTTCTGGGCGGGGAGACCTGGAATCGTATGGACGCCGAAGCGCTGGCCTTTCATCAACGAGTTCGCGCTGGCTACCTAGAGTTAGCCAGCGCGGAACCGGCCCGGTGGGCGGTGATAGACGCCAACCGGCCCATACACGACATCCAAGAGGACGTCAGGGGGGCGGTGATGGCGCGTCTAGAGGCAGACTAACGTCATGGGACGTGTAGAGTCCTCGCCGTACACCAACCCACGACGTTGTGGCGGATCTCAGATGTCGTACGGCTCACCCCCGAAGTCCTCGCCTCCCTCACCCATCAAGTCTGGCATGGACTTCTCAATATCCTCCGGGCTTTCACCCGCTTCGAGCCGCCCCACAACCTCGTCAAACTCCGGCCCCAGATCCTCGCCGACCTCGTCGCTCATCTTTCGCATCCAGTGCCCGAGGCTCTTGGGATCGTTTTCGTCGAAATCCGGCATGTTGCCAGGATCAGCCAGATCCTCCAGTCGACTGTCCTCGGAACGGACGATCCGGACACGGGAGATCAGACGGGTGAGATTAGTACCCTCGCAACGAGGGCAGACAGCCGTCCCCTGTTCAGCTTTCGAAAACGTGCGCCAGAAGATGGAAACACGACGTTCACAGTCGTGACAAAAGTACTCGTAAATCGGCATGGTAACCTCCTATCACTTGACGCCAGCAGATTGTCAGATGACCTGACCGACTCACTCTTGATGCGGACCTTCGGCAAGCTTGATATGCCTCCAATCTACTGATTTATCAGTATACCAACTTACCACACCCGTCGCAAGTGAGCACAATCCATGGAGAAAGAGAACCTATACGACTTCGAGAGGCCCCCCTTGCTGATCGTGGTCTCTGGCCCTTCGGGGGTGGGCAAGGACAGTCTGGTACAGCAACTGGAGGAACGCGGCTGCCCGTTCTACTTCGTCGTCACGGCCACCGATCGTCCCCCTCGCCCCGATGAGGTTGACGGGGAGGACTACTTCTTCGTGTCCACGGAGGCGTTCAAGCGGATGATAGAGGAGGACGAGCTGCTGGAGCACGCCGTCGTCTACGGGCAGTACAAGGGGGTACCCAAACAACAGGTGCGGGAAGCGATGGCGTCGGGGAAGGACGTGGTGATGCGCGTGGACGTGCAAGGCGCAGAGACGATTCAAGAGATCGTTCCGCAGGCCGTCCTGATCTTCTTGACCGCCTCCTCCGAGAGAGAACTGGAAGAGCGGCTGCTCGAGCGAGGGGACGATTCGCTGGACCAAGTCAAGCGCCGCATCGCCACGGCGCGGGAGGAGATGAAGAAGCTGCGACATTTCGACTACGTCGTCATCAACCGAGACGGGGCATTGAACGACGCCGTAGATGACGTCCTGGCCATCATCCGCGCCGAACATTGCCGCGTCGATCAGCGGGAGGTGAGATTATGACCAACCAACGGGGGCCGTTGGACATCCGAGTCGGCGACCGGGTACGCCTGCGCAAGCCCCATCCGTGCGGGGGATACGAATGGGAGGTGACGCGCATCGGGGCTGACATCGGCATTCGATGTCTCACCTGTGGCCGGCGCGTCTTGTTCCCCCGAGCCAAGCTCGAGAAGCAGGTGAAGTCAATCACGAGACACGGCGTAGAAGCGCAAGAGTAGCTCCATGCCGCCCAGGCGAGTTCTCCTCGCATACCTGAACACCGGCGGCGGGCACCGGAGCGCAGCCCTCGCTGTGGCTGAAGCGTTGGAGGAGCGTCACGGCGAGAACGTGCAGATCAACCTCGTAGACGTCACCGCCGAGCACTTCCCCTGGCCTCTCAGCAAGCTGAGCGTCATCTATGATTGGCTGGTCCGTCTCAACGGATTGCCTTGGGCGATCATCTACCATCTCACGAACGGGCCGCGCCGGGTGGCGATGCTTAGACATGGATGGTGGATCCTCACCAAGCGACCGATACTGGATCTCCTCGGCGACTGCCCCGGGGACGTGATTCTCTGTTGCCACCCTCTGCTACGAGCCCCTCTCTCGCAAGCGTTAAGGGCGGAGGGACGTAAAACACCGCTAATCACGCTGGTCACCGACCTCGCCTCCGGTCACGCTACCTGGTTCCACCCGCAGGAGGGATCGTGTATCGTGGCGACCGAGCAAGCGCGAGCAGAGGCCCTGGCGTGTGGCTATCCAGCTAAGTCGGTGGAGATGACGGGACTACCCGTTAGACCCTGCTTCGCTCGAGCGGCAGAACGAGATCGAGCCGCCACACGAGAGGACCTGGGACTGGGAGTGGACAGGCCGGTCGTGCTCCTGTTGAGCGGCGCCGATGGTATGGGACCTTTCTACTCTCTCGTAAGGCTCATCATGGCGGAGACGGAAGATGTCCAGGTCGTCGCCATCACGGGACGGAATGAGAGGCTGCGGGCGAAGCTGACTGCGAGAGCATGGCAGCAACGTCTATGGGTGAAGGGCTTCGTGGAGAACATCCAAGACTGGATGCAGGCAGCGGATCTCTTGGTGACGAAAGCGGGGCCGGCCACGATCACGGAGGCCTTCGTCGTGGGCACCCCGATGATCCTGAGCGGAGCTATCCCAGGTCAGGAACCGCCGAACGTGACCTACGCGCTAGAGACGGGAGCCGCGATCTGGGCCCCGCAGCCCGCGCAGGCGGCAGAGGCTGTGAAGGAGCTCCTTTCAGCCGAGAGCAAGAAGCTGCAGCAGATGACCGAAAACGCCCGAGGGGCAGCCTGCCCGGAAGCCGCTTGGCGAGTGGCCGACATTGTGTGGAGTGCCGCCGATCGCTCGACGAGGCGATCGGGGCAGGTGCCGATTTGGCCCGACAGATAGCTTATGCTATAATGGCTCATCACAGATCATCTACCATCAAGGAGCCACTGCTATGGAGAAGAAGTTCCGCATTTTGCGCATCATCGGTACACTGTGGAAAGTCCTGGCCTGGATCGTGCTCGTGGGCGGTATCCTCTCCGCGCTGGGCATTCTGCTGGCCGGCGCTTTGGGCAGCGGGGGGTTCATCCTCCGTCTATTCGAGCAAGAGACGGGTGTCGTACCTGGAGCCTTAGGGATCGTGAGCAGCATCTTTGGCTTCATCGTTGCCCTCGCCTTCACCATCATCTACTTCCTGATCCTTTACGCCGTCGGCGAGTTGATCTACCTGATGCTCGCGATAGAAGAGAACACACGGAAGACGATGAACGCAATGGAACAGGCCATTCGCCCAGAGATCGAACACTCGCCGTCACCACCAGCCCCCTCGCCGTAGAAGATCGCCTGTCGCGACGGGACACCCCCGTTCCAACAGAACGAGCAAGAGCGCGGATCCTCACGAGCAGACACTCAGAGGAAGTCCGCGCTCTTGTCGTACGTGCCGAACCCGATGCTCAGCGAATAGCCTGCTCCCGCTCCGGGCCGACACCGATGAATGTCACTGGCACACCGACCGATTCCTCTACGTAGGAGACATACGCCTGCGCAGCCTGAGGAAGATCCTCACGGCGACGGACGCCCGTGATGTCCTCATCCCAGCCAGGTAACTCCTCGTAGATCGGCTCCCACTGGGCCAGCGACTCCACACCGAACTCGGCCGGGAAATGCTCGACGCGCTCATCGCCTCGCTGATAGGCGACCGCTACCTTGAGGCGGTCCAGCCCGCTCAGGACATCCAACTTGGTCAAGGCAAGCTCATCCAGGCCATTAACCCGCGCGGCATAGCGGACAATGGGAAGATCGAGC
>Ga0207797_1000191_pt1 | contig 44632 bp, 44 predicted proteins | sample PRCRCaboRojoPR_6_FD_187275 | JGI IMG/M metagenome (GOLD analysis project Ga0207797, IMG submission 187275) | Marine sediment microbial community from Cabo Rojo, Puerto Rico - PR CR 10% Liquid 1 (SPAdes) | ecosystem: Environmental > Aquatic > Marine > Coastal > Sediment | place: Cabo Rojo, Puerto... | reverse complement strand
CGACTTGGAGCCGAGGTGTCGGTGTGCTGGAGCCGGGGCGAGACCGACGCTGGACGGTGAGGACTGGAGCGAGAATCAGCGGTAAGGTGGGGAATTCCCTCCTTTCTTGTCGCACTGGGAGAGTCTGATGGAACGTGGTGGCAACGGTGCAATGATCGACCTGCAGGACGTGATCAAGACGTATGAGACCGGGGCTGGCGAGCTGACGGTTCTCAAAGACGTCAGTCTGCAGGTTCAGCCGGGGGAGTTCGTCAGCGTGGTCGGGCCATCGGGTTCGGGGAAGTCGACGTTGCTCAATATGATCACGGGCATCGACCGGCCTACGAGCGGCCAGGTACGCGTCGGCGGCGAGACCGTGCATACTCTGAGTGAGAACCAGCTGGCGCGCTGGCGTGGGCGACACGTTGGCGTGGTCTTCCAGTTCTTCCAGCTGCTGCCCACGCTGACGATCCTGGAGAATGTCATGCTGCCGATGGACTTCTGCCGAGTTTATCAGCGTCGCCAGCGCAGAGGGCGAGCCTTGCACCTGCTGGATCAGGTAGGGATCGCCGACCAGGCGGACAAGCTGCCGAACGCCCTCAGCGGCGGCGAGCAGCAGCGGGCGGCCGTCGCGCGTGCATTGGCGAACGATCCCTCGCTGATCGTCGCCGACGAGCCCACGGGCAACCTGGACACAGCGACTGCCGACGAGCTCTTCGCACTGTTTGACGACCTGGCGGCTCAGGGCAAAACGCTGGTCGTGGTGACCCACGACAGAACGTTGAGCGCGCGTTCGGAGCGGGTGCTCCACCTTCTCGATGGGCGCATCCACCGTGACGTGAACAATGGGACGTGGACGCGGTGACGCCAGGAAGGGACGGAAGGTGACGTCCAGAGGAGGACCATGGGTACCGTGAGATGGGAGTTCCTTACGATCACCATCACGTATGACGGGGGAAGGCGGAAGGACTGGGTGGTTAAGTATCGAGAGCGAGCTCCCCTGGTTGGATTCCAGGCGATTCTTGATTCCTACAGCTCTCGCGGCTGGGAGCTGATGGCTCTGAATCCCGAACGCATGCGGGCCGTTGTTGGGTTTGGACAGTATCATATCGAACCGCAATCCTACCGGGCGACTTTCAGGCGACCGGTAGAAGGCCGGGACTAAGGGCCTGAGCTCTGGGAGACGATGATGAGCATCATCTGGCGGAAGGTCTGGCGCGACCTGTGGAACAACAAGCTGCGCACATTCCTGATCGTGCTCTCCACCGCGGTGGGCGTGTTCGCTCTGGGATTCGTCTACGGGACGTCCGACGTGATGCAGGTCAAAATGACGGAGAGCCACGAGGCGAGTGTCTTCCCGCACATCGTGTTCTACACCGGACTCTTCGACCGCCAGACGGTTGACGCGGTCCTGCGCGAGGCGAACGTTTCCGACGCAGAAGGCCAGCGGGTCGCATCCTTCCGTTGGAAGCTGGAGGCAGAGACGGACTGGCGCGACGGAACGCTGTACGCCCGCGATGACTACGAGGCGCAGCGCATGGACCTTTTCGAGCTGGTAGAGGGACAGTGGCCGACGGGGCGCGAAGTCGCCGTGGAGCGACTGGCGTCGCGGCACTTCGGGGTCCCACGGGGCAAGACGATCGTCGTCGAGTTTGGGCGCTCAGAGCGACGCTTGCCCGTCGAAGGCGTCGCACGTCAGAGCCAGGTGCAGCCCCCGCAGTGGGGTGGTGATGCGGTCTTCTACGCCACGATGGAGACCTTCGCCTGGCTGACGGACCAGGAACGGGGTTTCAACCGGCTCAACGTGCGCCTGGCGTCCTTCAGCGAGGAGGGGGCGGAACGGACGGCTGAGGAGATCGAGGATCGGCTGGAGCGAATGGACATCGGCGTGGGCTTGTACCAGGTCTACGATCCGGACGTTCACTGGCTTCAGGAGACGATAGACTCGATCCTGGTCGTCCTGAAGGTGCTGGGCGCGCTCTCTCTGGGTTTGAGCGGGTTCCTGATCGTGAATATGATGAACGCCACCGTGGCCCAACAGGTGTGGCAGATCGGCGTGATGAAGGTGGTCGGGGCGACGCGGGGGCGGGTGGCCCAGGTGTACCTGGTGATGGCTTCGGTGTATGGGATGCTGGCCCTGGTGGCGGCCGTCGTCCCGGGGGCTTTGGCTTCACATCTCCTGGCCGGCTGGCTGCTGGGCCTAATGAACATCAGTGACAATGGCTTCCGCGTCATGCCGCGGGCGGTGGGCATTCAGGTCGCCGTGGGGCTGCTGGTGCCCCTGGTGGCGGCGCTGGTGCCGGTCCTCGGTGGCGCCCGTATCACGCCGCATCAGGCCATCAGCAGCTACGGCCTGGGTGGGGGGTTCGGCCGCAGCTGGCTTGACCGCTTGATCGCTCGCGTCCGTCGGCTGCCGCGACCACTGGCGCTCAGCCTGCGCAATACGTTCCGGCGCAAACTGCGCATTACTCTGACGCTGGTCACACTGGTTCTGGGCGGTGTCATGTTCATCGTCGTCATGAGTGTCGGGACGTCGATGAGCAACACGATCGAGGTGCTGATCAACGACTTCGGGTTCGACGTGCTGGTCGTGTTCGATCGTCCGCATCGCGCAACGCGCTTGATGGAGGCGACGAACAGCGTGGATGGTGTCGCTCAAGCCGAGGTATGGGACGTTCAGCTTGGAACGGTCGAGTTGGAGGACGGCGAGGAGATCCAGGGGCAGCTCTGGGGGGTGCCGGACAACTCCGAGATGTTCAACCCGCGCATCGTCAGTGGTCGTGCGCTGCTCCCCGAGGATGGGCGTGCGATTCTGCTCAATAGCAAGATCGCCAACGACCATGACATCAGAGTCGGGGAAACGGTGACGTTGACGGTCTCGGAGGAGGAGCTGACGTGGACGGTGGTAGGCCTGGTTCTAAACGTCAACAACCTGCAGCGGGACAACTTCGTGCCCTTCGACACGTTGGCAAGGGAGATCGGCAATGCTAATCGTGGTGCTTTTGTGATGATGGGAACCGCCGAGCACGATTTCGAGACACACGAGAGGATCATACGGGATCTACGTGCCGTCTATGACGCGGAGCGGATCAAACCGGTTTTCTTTCAAAGCGGCGGTGAGCTCCGGCAGCAGACGAAGGCCCAATTTGATATGATCACCACTCTTATGCTGGCGATGGCCATCCTCGCGGCCGTCGTCGGAGGTGTCGGGCTGATGACGACGATGTCGATCAACGTAGTGGAGCGTGGTCGGGAGATCGGCGTGATGCGCGCTATCGGGGCGACGTCTGCCTCAATCCTGGGCATCTTCATCCTTGAAGGGGTGCTGATCGGGGTGTTGAGCTGGCTGTTGGCCCTGCCCCTGAGCTATCCTGGAGCTCGTGCTTTCAGTGGCGTCGTCGGTAGCACGCTGTTTGAGCTTCCGCTCGACTTCCAGTACTCGGTGGGTGGGGGCGCGCTGTGGTTGATCGTCATTGTGGTGCTATCGGCCCTGGCAAGCCTCTGGCCGGCCCTGCGGGCGACCCAGGTGAGCGTGCGTGAGGCATTGGCGTACGAATAGCGGACGGCCAAAGCCCAACGATCAAATCCCAAAGTCCAAGTCCAAATGACCAAGACCGAACAACAAATGAGTAGATGAAGAATAACAAACGACCATGCACGAAAGACGACGGACTAAGGACGAATAATCGTTGAGAGGGCGGCGGGGGGATATGGGAGGGCGTAGTAGTCACTGGAGGAGTTCGGGGATGAGGAAACGCATTGGGGTGCTGGGGAGTGCGGTGTTGGCCGGGTTGTTGCTGCTCATGAGCTGCAGTGGAGAGGCGACGGAGACGGTGCCGGCCGAGGAGGTGCCACCAGTGGCTGAGGGCGAGGGGGTCGCGGCGGCCGAGGGCGTCGTCGAGCCGGCCCGCTGGACGGAACTGGAGGCGCGATCCGGCGGGGGGAAGATCGTGGAGGTCGCGGTGGCAGAGGGAGACTGCGTGTTCGAAGGGGATCTGCTGGTGATGATCGATCCCGGCGACGCGGAGCTGGCGGTGGAGCGGGCTGAGGCCGCGCTCGCCCGGGCCGGGGTGGAGTTGGCGCGGGTCAGGACGGCTGCTAGACCGGAGGAGATCGCTGTGAGCGAGGCGCGGCTGGAGGCTGCCCGAGCTGCCGTCGCCGAGGCTGAGGCAAGTCGTGACAGGCTTAACGGCGGAGAGACGGAGGCCGACGTTGCCGCGGCCCAGGCCGCTCTGGCAGCGGCCATGGCGGAGGAGAAGCAGGCATTCACCTTGCATGAGCGGACGATGGAGTGCTTCACGTTTAGGTGGAACAACGAGAAACACACCATCTGTCCAATGCTGGGGAGACCTGAAGAGGGCGCCCGTTATGCCTGGCACGCGACCCAGGACAGCCTGAACGCTGCTGAGATGCAGCTGAAGGCCGCAGAGAATCAAGCGGGGACCCAGATCCGCGACGCCAACGCAGCGGTGATGGCGGCCGTCGCTCAGGAGAGCGCCCTGCAGGCCGAGCTCGATCTTCAGCAGGCGGGCAGCCTTCCGGAGGAGATTGCCGCCGCTGAGGCGGACGTGGGGAGGGCTGAAGCATCGCTCCTGGCGGCGAGGGTCGCGCTGGCCAAGACGTCGATCCTCGCTCCCTTCGACGGCACCGTTGTTAAGGTCAGTGTCGAGGTGGGAGACACGGCTGCGCCAGGGCAGGTGCTGGTCGTTCTGGCCACGCTCGATCAGCTACGGGTGCGAACCAAGGATCTGATAGAGCTCGACGTGGTGAACGTGGCCGTAGGCCAGCCCGTGAAGGTCACGCTGGATGCACTGCCCGACGAGCCGCTGGAGGGTCAAGTCGTGCGCATCGGCGACCAGGAGGAGGATTACCGAGGGGACGTCACTTATCCTGTCATCGTCGAGCTGCTGCAGGACGGACAAGAGCTTCGGTGGGGGATGACGGCGCTGGTCGAGATCGGCGTGGAGTAGACCATTGCTCAGAGGAGATGGGATTATGCGGAAGTTGATCGTCTTGTCTTTGGCAACAGTGTTGTTGCTTGGAGGATGCGGACGTTTATCTATGTCGGCTTCCGACGGGGCTGAAACGCCGACTCCGGTGCCGGCGCCGGAAGTGGGCACGGTGGCTGCCGACGCGACCATCGAGCCGGCTCGCTGGAGCGAGTTGCGCTTCGAGACGGAGGGCATCGTCGCGGAGGTGCTGACCGAGGCTGGCGAATCGGTCGACGCGGGCGACATCGTGGCGCGGCTGGACCCCACGGAGGCGGAGCTGGGGGCACAAGAGGCCGAGTTTGCGCTGGCGTCGGCCCGGGCAACGCTTGCACGGCTTAGAGCGAGACCGCGCGTAGAAGAGGTCGCAGCGGCGGAGGCGGACCTGGCGGATGCGGAAGCCGAACTCGAGAGGGCGGACGCTCAGCGGGCTGAGGTGACGGGGGGCTCGACGGAGGCAGATATCGCTCTGGCACAGGCGGAGGTGACGGCTGCGGAAGTGGAATGGCTGAGGGCGCGGGAGGATCGGGATGAGCTGTACCGACGGACCGACGAGGACGATGAAGACGACCGAAAGGAGCGGGCGCTGGCTGATTATGCATTCCACGCGGCCGAGGTCGCGCTTGCCTCGGCGCAAGCCACGTTGGACGCGCGGCGGAATACCGCGGACGAGCGCGTGCGCGAGGCGGATGCGAGGGTCGCATCGGCGACGGCCCAGCGAGATGTCGCCCTCGCGGAACTGGCTCTGCTGACGGCGGGCAGCGCACCGTGGGAGGTCGCCGCTGCTGAAGCGGATGTAGCTGAAGCTGCCGTGGCGGTGAAGGACGCCGAGGCCGTACTGGCGCGCGCCGTGCTCCGCGCGCCTTTCGCGGGCACGGTGACAAGGGTCGACGTCGAGGTCGGTGAGCTTGTCGAGCCGGGCCAGACCATCGCGATGCTTGCCACGGTGAGTCGGCTTGAGGCGCTCACGGTTGACCTGACGGAGCTGGACGTGGTCCGGGTGCGAGAGGGTCAGGTGGCGATGGTGACGGCCGACGCGATGCCGGACGCGAAGCTCCAGGGGCAGGTGGCACGTATTGGCCTGCGCTCGGTCGACTACCGGGGCGATGTGACGTACCCGATCACGGTGGAACTTGATGAGGTGCCGGCCGAGCTGCGGTGGGGTATGACGGCCTTCGTCGAGATCGATCTGGACTAAGATGCGTCCGTTTACGGACCGGGAGGTGCGTGATGACCGGAAAAGCGGGATTGAGGGCTGGTTTGATTGGCACAGGCGTGATGCTGGTGTGGACGGTGATGGGGCGGTTCTTGCCCCTGTCGGGGGCTATGGTGTGGGTCAGCAGCGGCGTGAGTCTCCTCCTGTACGCGGGAGTGGGTGTGCTAGCCGGGCTGCAATTGGCGCCGCCGCGGACGCCCGGTAAGGGAGCAGGGGCTGGTGCTATTGCAGGCCTGATGAGCGGGTTGATCGCCGGAGCGGTGGGCGTCGGGATCCTCGTGGTTCAGATATCGAGTGGCGGAAGCGTGCCCGGGATGAATCCTCAGCAGATGCAGCAGATACAGCAGATGAACGATGCTGGGGCTCTGCCCGTATGGATCTTCATACCGAGCGCCGTGTGCGTCATGGCCATCGGCTCCGGGCTGGCGGCCATCGGCGGGGCGATTCTCTCGGTGGTGAAGCCTGACTGATTGAGGCGAACAAGTGGGGAACAGTAGTCGGAGGTTGCCAGGCAACTCGGAGAGGATAGGCTCGTGAGCTACGGCTTGATTGGATTTGGGAGCTTCAGGATGCAAAGGCGAGCTAAGGCGTGAGTCAGGAATGGGGATCAGAGCAGGGTTGGCGGTGCTGGCTTTGATTGGACGGCGGCGACAGGTTCGGGGTTGAGAGCGAGTAAAGGGAGAGGCACGAAATCATCGCGTGCGGCGGAAGATGCCTTCTGACGAGATTCCCACTGTGAGGGAGAGGTGGATGTAGCGGCCAATCGAGCCAGAATGTGGGCCATACGATTGGGGGTCGCCGGTGGTGCCCTGGTGCTGCTAATTGGGGCTGGGTTCGTCGGATGGCGGATCTTGAAGTCCCACTTCCAGGAGCAGTACTATCGGGAGGGCTACGGGGCACTGGAAGTGGCGGCCGGTCACGTTGGTAACTATCCCGCCGAGTTCCATCTCCACAATGTGCCGTGGATCGCCACACGGGAATCTTACTGCCAGGCGAACAGCCTGGCGATGGTCGCGGCGCAGTACGGGATTGGTCCATCTGCGGGACATTGTAGCTTCCTGATGGGCTTCACCTACGGTGCGACGACCGTGCCGGGCAGGGTGGGGGTCAACCCTTTCACTGATCCGGAGCCCGGCTTTGCCGTCGCTGCGCCCTACCTGGGACTGGTGCGCCGGTACTACGTGACCAATGACGAAGCCCTGTACCTCGATGCGTTGCGCTACGCCCTCTCCCAGGGCTACGCGGTGCGCGTCGCGCTGGATGTCTCCGTGCTGTACGATCTGGAGGGCCAGCTGCCGCACAGTGAGCTGTTGGTGGGCTACGACGAGACCGGGTTCAGCTACTACGAGACCGTGTGCCTGCCCGAGTTTCCGTGCGAGCCGGGCCACCTCCCGCCCGGGGAGGAGGGTCTCTGGGTCTCTGACCAGACGCTGCTGGGTGCTGTACTGGCCCAGGCGATGCGGTTCTCCTATCCCTGGCGCTACTCGCTCACCATCTTCGAGGCAGGTCCAAGAGAGGTTGACCTGGGGGCGATCTGGACGCGGAACGGCGACTTGCTGATCGGTGGTGTCCGGTACGGACCGCGTCAGGGAGCCAATGCCATCGATGAGCTGGCGGCTGTGATCGAGAGGCGCGGCGTCAAGGTTGACGTGTCTGAGGTAACCTGGGGATTGGAGGCGGCAGTCTTCACCCGGCGCGAGAACGCTGCCTACTTGCGGGAGGTCTTCGTCGGTCAGCCTGACACTGAGCACGCCGCGGCGCTCTTCGACCGGGCGGCCGAGGACTACGAAGCTGTGATGAGCGAGATTAGCGACGGCATCGCTGACCAGAAGGAGGCCGACCAGCTGGCTACCCGGATACGCGACGCGGCCATGGCGGAGAGGGAGGCGGGGGAGATCTTTCTCGCCCGTGGACGGACGGTCGGCAGTGAATAGAGGTGAATGCCATGAGCATCATGAGCAAATTGCTGGGCCAGTGTCGAAAACCAATGGGCTGGCTCGGTAGAGCGGCAGCGTGGGGAATCAACCGGGGACATTCCGAGGTGATCGACTGGGGGCTGGGGCACACCTTAATCGGGGAAGACGACAAGATCCTAGACGTGGGCTGTGGGGGAGGGGAAACCGTTCACAAGTTGGCACGAATCGCTGAAGAGGGGCACGTCTACGGCATTGATTTCTCCAAGGCGAGCGTCGCGGTATCCAGGAGAAGAAACCGGCAACTGATGCAGGCCGGGCGAATTCACATCCAACGCGGCTCTGTGTGTTGTTTGCCGTTCTCTGACGGTGGATTTGATCTCGTTACCGCTGTCGAGACACACTACTTCTGGCCCGACCTGGTGTCTGACCTGCAGGAGATTCGGCGTGTGCTGAAACTCGGTGGAAAGTTGCCGGTCATAGGCGAAGCGTACGAATGGGGTTGGTTGTGTGGGATCGGTACGAGACCGTTGCAATCTGGTGATGGACCAGGGTCAAAGAGCGGGTGAATGGTCGGTTGATAAAGAAGATGGCGAAGTGACACCTGGGGCGCTATTCGGTTGAAGATTCTGCTCATTGTCGCTGCAGAATGAGGGAGGAGCTGCAGGATGCCTGAAATAGAGACTTGCGTACGGATGGGACACGAGTCCTTTCCTCTGAGAGAGCCGATCTTGCGAGCCGCGATCGAGGCGCTCCAGCTGTCTTCGGGGAGCCGCGGACTGGATGCTGGATGCGGCATTGGCCTGCCGACCCTGCTGCTGGCGGAGGCGGTGGGACCTGCCGGGCACGTTATTGGCCTCGATCTGAGCGCCGGGATGCTGGTTCACGCTGAGGGGATTGCGCGAGAGGCTGGCCTGTCAGGGCGGATCTCCTTTCGAGAGGGAGACGTGAGGGAGCTGCCCTTCGACAACGACGCGTTCGACTGGGTCTGGAGTGCGGACTGCGTCGGCTACGCGCCTCCGGATCCGCTGCCGTTGATGAGGGAGCTGGTGCGGGTGGTCAAGCCCGGCGGCAGGGTGATCATCCTGGCCTGGTCGTCGGAGACGTTGCTTCCCGGTTGTCCCTCGCTGGAGGCTCGCCTCAGCGCAACTTCGGTTGGGATCGCTCCTTTCGCGAGAGGGAAGCGGCCGGAGCTACACTTTCTGCGGGCGCTGGGTTGGTTCCTTGAAGCCGGCCTGGATAGCCCCAATGCTCGAACGTTCGTCGGGGACGCTCACGCCCCGCTCACAGACGACATCCGCCAGGCCCTGATCGCACTCTTCGAAATGCGCTGGCCTGGCGTGGAGGAGGAGCTGGCTCGGGAGGACCGAGCGGCGTATCGGCGTCTGTGCTTGCAAGAGTCGCCCGACTTCATCCTTGACCGTTCTGACTACTATGCATTCTTTACATATTCGATGTTCTACGGCCGCGTCCCCAGCGGTGGATCCTAGCTCGGGGATGGCAGGGAGAGACCGGATGGCGCGATGGCTGTCCGGGAAGCCGCCGGCTGGCGACACCATACCGTGTCGCTTCGCAGAGCCGTCGGACCGAATGGATTGACTGGACCAGGATCCAGGATGTGACGACCATGACAGCTAACTACCGATCGATTGATCTCGTGGCGATTGCCCTCGCCAACCTGATGAACATGGTCATGGTCGTCGTCTTTGTCTTGCGTAGCCTGACGGTGGGGAGGTTACGGGTCGTAGGGTTCGTATGGGCAGTTATGATTCTCGTCCTTGCTTGTGTGGTCACGTTGAACGTGAGGGCGAAACGTGAGTGGTGGACCACGGTCCTCCCATCGCTGCTGCTCGTATTCCTGATGGTTGAGGTGGCACTGGACTACGTCGTGAGGTGCGAGTTCCGCAGCACGGCTCTCCTGGGACCGTATCTATTCCTGTACTACATCTCGATACTTGGTATGATCGGATACTCGTTTCTCACGGCGAAGAACTTTGGGTTTGCTACGCTGGCGACGTACTTTCTGAGTCAGATCGCCGCGCTCTATTCCTACTTCAAGGTTGGCCATGGGTGACTGAAAGGGGGCGTCTCTTTGATCTCCTCCAGCGTCGAGAGGTGGTTTCAAGGGCAAGAGTGGGCAAGAGAGAGCAATATCAGCGGGACCTGGATGATCTGATTGACGAGTTTCTAGACGTTGGTAGCACCAGCCAACTGATCCGTTACCTGCTGTCAAGCAGCAACCTGCCCGGAAGCAGGGCAAATCTCGAGCTGGCGGACGCGTTTGGGAATGTGATCGAGAAGCGCGTCAACGGGGAGAGTGGACGACTGTGGCGGCTTTGCGTCGCATTGTCGAAAATCTCGCCTGACGGAGCGCCTGTCAACTCACCAGAGGAGTTCCTGCCGTTCTGCGGTACGATTGGGATCGGGGCAACTGGATCGATCTCGACGCAGTTCTATGACAGAGCAGTGACGGAGTTGAGGACGCTGGCCAATGATCCAAGATGGAGGATGCGCGAAGCTGTTTGTTTCGGGCTCCACCGACTGTTGGCAAGAAGACCCGGAGATACCGTGAGAGAGCTGGAAGAATGGGCGAGCAAGGGAAGCCTACTGGAAATGCGAGCCGCTGCGGCGGGTGTGGCAGAACCGTCGGTATTGGAGGATCGCGAGACTGCTTCGAGAGCTCTACGCATTCACGACACGATACTGGGGCGGATACCTGCTGTAAATGATCGAAGAGACGATGGTTTCCGAATATTGCGAAAAGGCCTGGGGTACACATTGAGCGTCGTTGTGCACGCAATTCCAGCGGAAGGCTTTGCTTTTATGAAGCGACTGACGAGCTCCCCTGACCGGGACATCCTCTGGATCGTGAAGCAGAACCTGAAGAAGAAACGGCTGAGCGGGAATCACCCCGCGGCAGTTGACTCAGTCCGGCAGCTACTCGGTTGATGGGGTGATGATTATGACTGACCGCGGTGTCTGGACATCTGTCCTGCTAACACTCCTAGCGCTGGCTATCGTGTATGGTGTGGGGACGACGTTCTTCACTATTGAGCTGGAGAGATTGATAGAGCGCACGATCACGCCGCGTATTGCGGCCAGCCCTGACGTGGAGGCGATGAATCGTGAGATGTACTCCGGAATCGACCGGTTCATGGCGTCGAGGTACGTCCGGGTTGTCGGTTATGCGTGCTTCGCGCTGGTCGTGCTTCTGGCGATGGTAGGGCTGGTCGTTGAGAGGCGAGGGTTGGCCTTCCTGGGCAGTATAGGGTTCATTCTGCCCATCTACGCGTATTTCGTCCTCCATATGTCTTTTCTGGCCGGTCTGGGGATTCTAACAGCCGTTTGGGGACCTTTCTGGGGGGATCTGGTCCGCCTTGGCGACGTGGCCTACGTGCCCTACGTAATCCTGGTCTATCCCCTCTCGCTGGTCGGTGTTGACGTCCGACAATCCCTGGCCGGCCTATTCATCACCGTGGGGCTGCTGATCTTCATCCTGGGCGTGCTGGCCTGGTTCTACGCCCAGTTTGAGAGGAAAGGGACGGCAGATTTCTGGATCTACCGGTTCACCCGCCATCCTCAGTACCTGGGATGGATCGTGTGGAGCTACGGGCTGATGCTGCGCGTCGCCCTGCGGCGCGATACCGCGATGGACCAGGCCAACCCGGGCGCCAGTTTACCGTGGGTGATCTCGACCCTGATCATCATCTGCGTCGCGCTCTCTGAAGAGACTCGTATGCGTCGCAGACGGGGTCATGAATACGAGCGCTACAGCAGACGGGCGCCCTTCATGCTCCCCCTTCCCGGGTTCGTCTCGCGAGCAATCTCGGCGCCACTCCGGTTCATACTGGGTAAGGAGCGGCCGGAGACGGGTTGGGATGTGGTGTGGACGTTCGCCATCTATCTGGGCATAACTGCATTGCTATCGCTGCCCTCCGTGGCTCTGAATTGGCCCGCCGGCGGCGGCTGGGTGGCGTGGCCGTTCCAATAGATCACAGCGCTAGGCCGCGTTCTGTTCACGAACTGTTGAGTTACGACGATGGCAGGAGGCTTGTCGTATGAATAGTCTGGTTGTCTACTACTCGAAATTCGGGCATACGCAGAAGGTTGCCGCGGCAGTTGCTGATGCCCTTGGGTCGGAAGGGGCTGTTCGAGTTATCAGTGCGGACCGGCTTACCGCCTCCGAGTTGAAGGGTGCCGACCTAGTGGTGATGGGGAGCCCGACGCACAAGATGAACCTGCCGGAGGCGGTCCAGCCAGTCCTGGAAGCCTTGCCCAAACGCATTCTCCGAGGAGCGTCGGTAGCGGCCTTCGACACATCCTACTAGATGTCCGGACTGCTCGCGCGTTTCACCGCGGCGCCGAAGCCGGCCCAGCGACTTCGTAAACTGGGCGGAAGGCAGCTCGTGCCTCCGGAGACGTTCTATGTCGTGGAAAGGGAAGGGCCGCTTTGCGAGGGTGAGATCGAGCGGGCGAAGAGGTGGGGAGACGCTGTTCTAGCCGCGTACTCTGAGCATTGGGAAGCAGCGTGACGACGATGCGTATGAAACCGATCCTAATCTGTGTTGCGGCCCTCTCCATTCTCGGAATCCTGTCTGTGGTCGTCATCGGACTGAGACTGTACCGGAAACCTCAGTACATCAGCCATTTCGAGGAAGAGGAGTACGGCGAGGAGCGCCCGTTTGTAGAGCCGGCCTCGGTCGTCGACGGCCTCGCCGTTTACACTGCCGGCAGCGGCGAGCCCGTACTGCTCTTCCCCTATCCTCACGGACACACGACAGAACCAATGGCTCAGGGGCCGATTGCTGGAATCCTCGTCAGGATGGGGCGGAACGTCGTCAGCTTCGACGTTCCGGGTGCCTACCAATCGACGCGGGAGCCGGTTGGAGACATAAAAGAGATGATCCGCAGCGCTGACGAAACCCTTGACCGCCTGGATATCGAAGAACCGGTGGACGTGCTCGGACATAGCATGGGCGGGCTCGCGGCCCTGGCCTATGCCGTCGAGCGGCCGGAGCGGACTCGGCGGCTCGTGCTGGTCACCAGTTTGTCTGGCTTCCCCGCCGCCGCCCACTGGGGATTCCCGGGTAGTGCTTTTCGTGTCTACGAGCCCGACTACTGGCGCATCATACTCTGGGGTATGCGGCTGAACGGAGGGAGAGGAGGCCTTGCTCTACACAAGAGGCTGCAGAACCTTATGGAGCGTGCGTCCTACCGCAACAAGCGCTTCTTCACCGAAGTAGAGACCGACGCAGATGACCACGCGAAGGGGGTGCCAATCCGGACCATCTGGTCAAAGAATATGTACTCGCGACTTTCCTACGCAGACAGGCTGGACGAGGTGCAGGCCTCAACCCTGATTCTCGCCGGGAGGCACGACCCGGAGGCTCCCCTCGCGTGTTCTGAGGAGCTTCTGCAGGGGATTCCCCAGGCGGAACTCGCCATATTTGAACGGAGCGGGCATTTTCCCTTCATAGAGGAGTCCTCACTGTTTGCGGAGACGGTGGAGGCTTTCCTCGCGTCCTCGCCAGAGGAGATGGGGATCAGTGAAGTGGTTGCGCAAGGGAGGAACTGATGGAGCAGAGAACAAACAGCCAGAGGCCTCGCGCAGACGTAGACAACGCATATAGCTGGCTGGCTATCGGGGTTGCGGTTGGGAGCGGCGTTGGTGTCGCACTGGATTGCATTGCGCTGGGGGTAGGTCTGGGCCTCGCCCTCGGCGCCCTCGGGGCTGTTCTTTCCAGACGTGGCGAAAGGGACGGCTCTGGTGAGGAGTAGCCAGCGGAGAGGGTGGACGTCGTTTGCAGCGGTGCTACTCGAAATGGTTCCGAGTTGGACAGGCTAGCCGAGGATCTTGAAGGAGGGAGAAGTGATCGTCACAACCACGCCTACGGTTGAGGGACATCCGATTCAGGAGTATCTGGGTATCGTCGCGGGCGAGGCGATTCTCGGTGCACACATAGGCCGAGACATTCTGGCCGCTGTCACGGATATCGTCGGGGGGCGGTCCGCGGAGTACGAAGAGGAGGTTCGAAACGCCCGGGAGGCCGCCCTGAAGGAGATGACGGCAGAGGCAAAGCGTAGAGGGGGGAACGCGGTGGTCGGCGTTGACGTCGACTACGAGATGATCCGTGACGGGATGATCATGGTGTCGCTGAGCGGCACGGCGGTGAGGATCGAGTAACATAATGAGATATCGAGTGCACCACTTCAATATCAAGATGACAAGGGACGAAGGGAGGCTGGAGCGATTCCTCAACGGCTTGGGTGGCGAGGTAGTCGCCATCATCCCTAACGTCACTCCTTTTCCTGCAACCTTTGTGGACTTCCTGCTCATCGTTGAGAGGATGGATGGCGATGACGGGCCTTCAGGCGGGGAGGGCGGTCCCCAGCGCCGGGCCTGAGTAATGGTGCGGAACGAGGAGGGACCGATGTCTTTGCTATGACCGTGCGGCTTTCCTCTTGACCGCTCCGGACCTCCGCACCCTACGGGGGCGACATCCGCGAAAGGCAGCTAGCCGCGAATGTGTAGGCCGTGCGGTGTTGTAGTGCCGCAGAGGTGCTGACGGGAGAATCGTGCTAGTTGAACCGAGCAATGCGCCGGCATTTGCACACGAGGCACGCTAGAGGTTATTGGCAGCAGTGTCAACGACAACTTCGCCAACAGCGTTGGTCCGTCAGGCTACGCGTGCGGTAGCGGGGACGGCATCAAGTGCGAGCGTGGGGCTCTCACCCTCGTCAATAGCACCGTCAGCGGCAACACGTCGGTGGCTTACGCCGGTGGCGTGTACATCAAGGGCGCGCTGCGACTGGTAAACTGCACGATCACGGACAATCACACGAGCGACGAGGGAGGGGGCGTCTACGTGCGAGGCCTGCTCGACTTTATGAATACGATCATCGCCCACAACAGCGGGGAGGGCGGTAATTGCGTCATCGGGGGCCCCGGAGGCTATCAGGGGAAGGGGGAGATTGGTATGAACACCAATAACCTGGTCGTAGGCGGCACCTGCGACCCTGCCCTCACGGACGACCCGCAGTTGGGGGCCCTGACTGACAATGGCGGCGACACCCTGACCCACGCGCTGCTGCCCGGCAGCCCGGCCATCGACGCGGTTCCCGCGGTCAGCTGCACGCTTCCGACGATCAGCGGGGCGCGCTGCGCCCGGCGGTTCAGACAGCGGCCGAGACCCCATACGACATCGGCGCGTATGAGGTGCACGATGAAGACTAGACGTGCTAGATGGATTGGGGACTTGGGCGTCTCTCAGAGGCATCGTCTACTGGGTGATGACGATCGTTCTTCTAATCGCAACAAAGGGCAGGCTTGGCTACCATCCCAGAGAGGCCAAAGTCGGATAGCCAGGGATGACGCGGCGTAAGAGCGGTACGACTAAGTCAACTGAGGGGAGTGACAAAGTATGGAATGCAGAATCGAGGACATCAAGCTGACCTATGAGGTCGTCGGTGAGGGCAAGCCTATCATCATGCTCCACGGTTGGCCGCTGGACCATCGTCACATGGTGAGTGAGCTGGAGCCGGTCTTCCAGCATCGCGGCGGATGGAAACGGGTCTATCCCGACCTGCCGGGTATGGGGCGGACACCGGGAAGGAACTGGATTACACATCAGGATCAGATGCTCGACATCACGCTGGCGTTCATCGACAGCGTCATCCCCGGACAACGGTTCGTGGTGGCTGGCGCGTCATATGGGGGCTATCTTGCGCGGGGAGTGGTTCACGAACGGTCGGACTTGATGGATGGGTTGCTGCTCACCGTTCCCGTTGTCCAGGCTGATGAGTCAGAGCGCAGCTTGCCTTCAACCGTCACCCTGGTGGAAGATCCCGCGCTCCTCTCAGAGTTGCCGCCCACCGAGGCGGAAGCCATGCAGGGAATCGCGGTCGTTCAAGATCGAGAGTTGCTCGAATGGCTGAGGGCCAATATTATTCCGGCGATAGAGGCAGCTGATCAGGCCTTCCTGTCCAGAGTGCGGGAGAACTATGCGTTTTCGTTTGACGTGGACTCGCTACCGGAACCGTTTGCTGGACCAACGCTGATGCTGATGGGGAGACAGGACGGCGTATGCGGGTATCGTGACGCCTGGGGTATCGTAGAGGATTATCCGAGGGCGACATTCGCTGTGTTGGACCGGGCAGGGCACGGCCTGGCAGTTGAGCAACGGCACCTGTTCAATGTGTTGGTGAGCGAGTGGCTCGACCGGGTTGAGGAGTACGCCGGTTTGTCTCCTGTCCCCGAACGGCGATAATGACTGATCTCCCAGAATGAACCTATACCATCCCCGCCAAGCAGCTTGCTATCATAAGATCCGGAGGAGGCACGATGTCGTGGCAGAACCTAGGTATCGAACACAAGCGGGTCAGTCCGACGGTGGCTGCCGCCGCACGGATCACGATCGGGAGTCGACGCGACCTGCCCGCGGTCCTGGAGAGGCTAGGCCGGCGCATCCCGAGAGACAGCCTCGCTGGTCCCCCCTTCTGCATCATTCGTTTTGTGACCAGCGTCAAGGACGGACTCGACGCTGAGGTCTGTTTCCCCGTGACGCAGGCCGCAGAGACGGGCGGCATCGCGACACGCACCTTCCCGGCCCTGGACGTTCTTTCCCTGATGCACTCAGGTCCCCTTGACACATTGAGTGAGAGCTACGGGACGCTCTACCGGGCGGCGGCTGAACGGGGGCTGATCTCCGACGAGTTCGCGCGCGAGGTCTACCTGGGCTGGGAGCTCGCCGAGTGGAATCGAATCGAGGTGCAGCTCGTCCTGCACAACTGGAACGGACTGTTTGCCGCGAACCTGGACCGCGTGCTGAGCAGAGAGGCGGGAGAACGTGTGACGCGGGGACTGCAGGAGCCCAGCGTCGCATCCCGGCTGGACGAGCGCTTCCGCTGGGTGAAGAGGGCGCTGGAACGGCTCGACGGCGTGGCGCGCGAGGAACAGACGTTCGATATCGTCTCCCGCTGCGCCCACGTCTTCCCGGAGGAACAGATCGAGAAGCTCAGAGCCGTCTACGTCGATGCGCTGGCCACTTCAGACGATCCTTTGGACGCGGTGGATGCGGTCATCGCCTTCATGGGCGAGGACCCAGGCTGGGGCCTCGCACCGCGTAGAGAAGGACGCATCATCCACTCGACCAAAGCGCCCCGGGACCCTCAGGCGTACGACAATGCCCAGAGTGAGGAGGAAGCGAAAAGCCCCTATTGCTTCTGCCCAATTGTGCGGAACCGTCTGGAGCACGGTATGCCCCCCATATTCTGCTACTGCGGAGCGGGGTGGTATCGGCAGCAGTGGGAGGGCGCCATAGGCAGGCCGGTGAGCATCAGCCTCGTGAAGTCGATCCTCAAAGGGGACGACGAGTGCCAATTTGCCATTCGACTGCCAGAAGACCTGTAGGATCACAAGAAGGGAATAGTATGAAGTGGCATTCGCCTCGGCGGCGGGCAGGCCTACTGCCACGCCGTCTGGGAGACGTGGACGGGGATAGTGACGTGAATCTGGCATCCAACGAGTGGACGAGACGTACGCTGACATTCTGCGTGGCTTCATCTGCCATCTATGCCGTCTTAAATCCGCTGGCAATGCTGCTCTACCCAGGGGGGAGGGTGACTGATCCGGATACGGAAGGCTATTCCTTTCTTGAGAGCTTCTTCAGCCTACTCGGGCATGGTCTGTTGGTTCGCTCAGTTCATGGGAGCCCTGGCGTTCCACAGCCGACACCGTGAATGTGCGTCAGGAAGGAGAGATGCCGAAGTCTCTTAGGCCGTGGGTTGCTGGTCTGCTTTCCTATTGGTCCCTGGCCTGGGACAGATCTGTGTAGGAAAAGGGCGAGTGGGGTGCGGCGATCCTCATTGCCGTCATCGTCATAGGGAATCTGAACGTGATCTGGCTGGGCCTCTTCGCAACACCGAGCGCGGGCCCCCATACGTTCTGGGGATCTTCGCTCCCGAGGATTCTGAACGATCTGTTCGCCGCCTGGGGGGTCGTATTCCTGTTCTGGCAGGCGATTGATGCCTATCGGCAGGCGAAGCAGCGTAGGTCCGGGGAAGGCGCGACATAGTCTCTCACAACTGTGGCTTCGCGGTTTGTTGGGTTATGACGGTCGAGGACAGACCTCAGAGCGGTCGCTACTTGAGAGAAGCTGAGGTCTGGAGGTGATAAGGCATGGCAGACCTGGCAGATCTCGAACCGAGATGCCCCCGCCACGGTATACTCTTGAGAGGCGCTGGTGGCACTTACGACGGAACAGCTCCTTGTCGAGGCGCTGGCCGAGGCGATGGGGCAGGAGACCTTCGACGCCTTTCTGAGGGACTACTACCAATCCCACGCATGGGACATCGGCACCGGACTGGCGTTCCGCCAGCTGGCCGAGGAGCACTGCCAGTGCGACCTTACTGAGCTCTTCAAGGCATTCGTCTATCCAGAAGACTATGTAGCGGACTCTCCATCCTCTGATCGAGGGGATGACGGTGCAGCCGTCACTGGCTGGGCTGTGCTGGCCGAGAAGGATGACTACAGCGACGTCGATATGACTGACCTCCCGGTTGGCTACATCGGTATCGAGCAGATGCGACAGGTCCTGGAGGACCAGGGCTGGGACCCGGGTCAAATCCGAGATGCGGTGGAGTTTGACCGGGACACGCTGCAGGATGAGCTGGACTGGTTGGCGAAAAACGCCGGCGAGGATGATGTGGTGCTGGTCTACGTGGCCGCACACGGCCGCTACCTGCGGGACATCCTGATGTGGCACGAGTTCTTTGCCGCGGATTGGGCTGATATTCCCAGCCGGCGACGCGTCCTGGTCATCGATTCCTGTCAGGCAGCGGACTACGCGGGTGCGGTCTCGGATGATCCAAGTCCGTACATCTCCGTTGCGGCGGTGGATGGGGACGAGTACGGATGGAGTGGTCTCGAATAGGAAGGACTGCCCATCATCGGCGGGGTCTTCACGCACTACTTCGCCGCTGCATTTGGGGACCCCAGCGCGGACGGGGATGGCGATGGAGACGGTTGCGTCTCCGTTCAGGGAGCGGCGCGACTGGCAGAGGAGCAGCAGCGGACGTATATGCACGAGGTGGTCTTCGTCGTGCCGGAGTTCCTGGCGATGTATCGTCGTGACGGCAGTTCTCCGGATCAGATCCGACGTTTCCTGACGTGGTGGTCGAGGACTCGATTGGTGAGCCGCTATGTCTGACGTTGAACGGGGCTCGCTGATGTCCCCAGGCGAGCGCCCATCGAGGATTGGGACTCAGGTGGGGGATGATACCCGGCCGACCACGGGAGGCATCAAGATTCAGAATCTGACGAAACGGGTGTTCCGACTGATCGTTCTGGCTCTGACGGCCCAGTCAGCGCTGGGATGTAGCGTGGGTGCGCCGAGCTCTACCCCGCCGTCGGTCTCACCATCATCCATTGCTCCAGCTCCGACCTCCACGCAGTCATCAAGCCCCACGCCCGCAACGGCTGCCGTATCGTCGTCATCCGCAGCGCCGACGTGCACGTCGACGGTGGTCGACGATCTCAGCTTCACGCCGACGGCCGAGGAGCCTGAAGATCCCTCCCGACTGCGGACGGATGCCTCTGCGACGCTGGGAAGCCTCGAACAGGTGGACGCATATCCCCTCTATACGATGCGCTACTACGGCCCTTACGCAGGGAGGGCATCCTCGCTGGAGAGGGCGCGCCGGGCCCCAACTCCCCTCACCCAGCCTGCTTGGGCTTGCTCGCTCTTCGCTGCGCTCGGGGACGGCGAGAAGCACCTGTACGGGCGCAATTTCGACTGGCGTTATAGCCCGGGGCTTCTCCTGTTCACCGATCCACCGGACGGGTATGCCTCAGTCTCTATGGTGGATATCGGGTACCTGGTCCCGGCGAGCGAGGTTCAGGACTTGATGAATCTGCCTCTCGATGCGCGCGAGCCATTGCTGCAGGCCCCATTCTGGCCCTTCGATGGCATGAACGAGCACGGTCTGGTGGTTGGGATGGCTGCGGTGCCGGAGAGCAAGATGCTGTATGACGCGAGTAGAGAGACGATCGACTCGCTGCGGGTCATCCGCGAGATGCTCGATCACGCGCTCGATGTGGACGAGGCAATCGCCATCCTGGGAAGCTACAACGTCGAATGGGACGGTGGGCCGGCTCTCCACTACCTGATCGCCGACGCGGCCGGGCACTCCGTTCTGGTGGAGTTCCACGCCGGAGAGATGGTCCTTGTCGACAGTCCCGGCGGGAAGCCCTGGCACGTGGCGACGAACCACCTCCGTTCGACGATTGACGAGGGCGAGCCCTCCGGGTGCTGGCGGTACGATACGATCGAGCGCCGGCTCGCCGCGACCGAGGGCTCGCTTGCGATCGGTGAGGCCCTCGATCTCCTGGCTGAAGTGGCACAGGAGAACACGCAGTGGTCCGTGGTCTATGATCTGAGCGCGGGAGGCGTGTACGTCGCCATGGGACGGGCGTACGAGAACGAGCACGTCTTCTCCCTAGACCCGTGACCCACTCGCCGGATAGACCATTTGTCGTAGACTCGGTACACCCTTTGCGGAGAGAAGTTGACCCCTGCGTGGTCCTTTTTGTCCATGACAGATCCCACTTTCTTCGGATGACGGGCGGCGGGAGGGCGTGTACACTGGGAGCCATAGAGACTTACGAAAGGAGTGGAGAAGCGATGAATCCTATGTACATCATACTCTTTGCGATCATCGTGACAACCGTGCTCACGACTGTATTCTCACAGTCGGAAGAGGTGGGCGTGCCTGGGCCTAGACGGAAGCGAGCTCTATGGATGCTATTGGCTGTCGGTTTGATTGCCTTCGGAGCTGTCATGGTGTTCGCCAGGGTGAGATAGGCCGGGGCACCGCGAGCCGGGGGTGCGGCTGGTGCGCGATCCCATGTATTGAGTAACTAGAAATCGGTCGGTTTCTGTCGGTCGACCCCGCAATTTGCCGCTGCGGGGTTGTTCGTGCATGAGCGTCAGGGATTGTTCGCTGGCACGGCCTGTCCAGGTGACCAGGTCGGAGACTGGTCAGTCCGGCAGTTCCGGACCTCGCCGTTTGGCCGGTGCTTTTCGACTCCGTTGTGCTATGGTATGGCTGGTCCTGTGAGTCGGGTGTTCCGACATGATCGAAAGGGGAAACAATCAAGATGAGTAAAGCGACGTGTGCTATCGTGGCCGTCGTGACGGTGGTTCTGGTTCTGGCCTGCGCCGTGGCCTGTCTGGGCGTCGTGGGTGTCATCGCCTATTTTGATGCCGGCGTAGGCGAACGCGCTCAGGTGCGGGAGGCCGTCGTGTCGGAGGTGGCGGTCGAGTCGCCGGTCACGTTGACCGTGCGTAACCCGGCTGGGACGGTGACGATTCGGACGAGTCCACAGGATGACCGAGTCGTCGTAGAGGCGATCAAAGAGGCCGATTCGATTCTCGGTCGGCAAGCCGAGAGGCTCGCAGATCAGGTCGACGTACAGATCGAGGGCGAGGGGGACGAGGCCCGCGTGGAGGTCGATCTGCCGGATGTGTCGGGGATGGGACTTGCCAGGGTGAACCTGGTGATCACAGTGCCGGAGGAGACCCACCTGGACGTGGTCAACGAGGCGGGTAACATACAGATCCAAGGGATCGAGGGCGACATCCGTGTGCGGAGCGAGGCCGGCAACCTTCGCATGGAGGACGTCACTGTGACTCAGAACTGTGACGTGATGAACACAGCAGGAAACATCACCTTCGAGGGACAGCTGCCCGAGCCAGGGGCCGGCGGCCAATCATGGGAGGTGTTGCTCAGGACCGAGGCGGGCAACATCGATTTCGCCGTGCCCGCGGACAGCCGCTTCACGCTCGATGCAGAGTCGGAGGCTGGATCTGTCAACACCAAGTTTGAACTGGACGATGCACAGTCCGGCAGTGTTCGCGGCGAGGCGGGCGAATGGCTGAAGGGGAGCGTCAACGGTAGCCAGGCGAGCCCGAATGTGATCCTACGGACCGAGGCAGGGAATATCCGAGTTGCGCCCTTGCGGTAGACAGGGCCAAGCACGCGGACAATGAAAGACGAAGCCCGGCTCCACGGAGCTGGGTCTTTCTCTGCCTACGTGTCCGTGGTTTGCCGGCGAAAGGGATGGCACCCCGTCCGGGCCACAGACGAACTAGCCAGCGGTACAGGCTCGATCCTGTCCAGTCGGATGGTGCGCCCCCCGGCTAAAGATGGTATCGTCCAACGAGTAGGTTCATCGAGCGATGTCTCAGAGGCCTGGACTTCGGCCCAAAGACAGAAGATGGGAGCGAGGAGCAGAGATGGAGCGTGGAACACTTCAGTCCAATAACGTGGTCGCGTGGGCACGCGAGCACCCATGGCATGCGGGAGCCAGGCTGATCTGGATCCTTCTTGCTGTAGTCTGGGGAGGGGGCAACGCCGGATTCTTGGCCTGGGGCCCGCTGATGGCGGGCTGGTCGCTCGTCGTCCTGGCAGGGTTCGCAGGGGCGGCGGTGAACGGCGGTCTCTGGTTGCGGCAGCAGATCGCAGCGGTTCGCGGTCAGACGGGACGCGCCAGGCGTTGGTGGCGCGGACTGATGGTGGTGCACGCGAGCATCTTCCTCGCCGTGAGCGTCATCGCGGGGGTTCAGCTCTATCAGGTAGGTCTATTCCCCCCTCTGACCCAGGATCGGCTTGCAAACTTTGACCGGCTTGCGCGGGCCATGGACAGAGCCTACCCGTACTTCGAGCTGAAAGGGATAGACTGGGACGCGTTAGTGGAACGCTACCGACCTCAAGTCGAGAGCGCCGAAACGGACAGGGAGTACTACGCTGCCCTCGAGAGGATGCTGGTCGAGCTGAACGATGGTCACACGGGCGTTATCCCTCCTCTAGCCAGGAACGAGGGTTGCTTTTTCGGAACGACACGGGAGATCGAGGGCCAGGCCATCGTGGTGAAGGTCGGCAGCAGCGGCCTTGCTGCTGGCCTCACGGTCGGCTCCACCGTCCTGACCGTCGACGGCGAGCCGCTGACGGAGGCTCTGGAGGGGGTGGAGCCACGCCTGCTGGCCGGGTCGACGCCGCGTCAGCGGCGGAGCCATGCGTTTCAGTTCTTGTTGCACACTCCCTTTGGCGAGACACGGGACGTCACCTTCGAGACGCCGTCCGGTGAGCATGGGGTGGCGGCATTGGTCTGCCCAGGGGATCCCGCGATAGCCGCAGACACAGACAGAGGCGGCGATATCTGGGCCCTGTTACTCCCCGTCGCGGAGCGTGAAATCGTCGGCCGGCGGTTGCCGTCAGGGGTGGGGTACATCCGCGTCCCGACCTTCGGCACAGACCTGGTCTCCGAGTTTGACGCCGCGCTGAATGAGATGCTGGATGCCCCCGGGTTGATCCTGGACCTTAGAGGCAACGGAGGGGGAAACTCGGCCTACGCCGACCAGATGGCCGGCCGTTTGCTGAGTGAGCCCTTTGCCTATGGTCGCGACACCTACGCGGCGCGCCTGCCCACGCGAGCCTGGCGGAAGTGGATGACGTTCCGTGTGACGCCGCGGGAGCCAGTCTACTCGGGACCGGTGGTGGTTATCATGGAGACGAGCAACTTCAGCAGCACCGAGCAGTTCCTGATCTCGCTGGTCGACAGCGGCCGGGTACAGACGGTGGGCCGAGCCACTGGTGGGGGTAGCGGCAACCCGACTGTGTTTCGACTGCCCGGCGGACGCAATGCTAAGTTCTCGACGGCCAATTTCATCCGCAACGATGGGACGCCGATCGAAGGGGTGGGCCTCGTTCCTGACGTCCCGGTCAGGTGGACCGTGGAGGATTTTCGGGAGGGTCGCGATCCGGACCTGGCGGCAGCAGAACGGCTGCTGCTGGGCGACGGGGAATGAGTCCGGCTCTTGCCGATCGACTGCCTGGTCATCTGACCGGGCTGAGGACCGGCTGCTTGACCAGGTGCGAGACGGGCCGGTCGGGCAGTGCCGGGCGGCCGTGAGAATGGTAGAATGACGACTGTGGGGTTGTCTAGCTCTCCTGGTTGAGCAAAGCGGTTGTCAATCAAGAGGAATGAGCAGCCGGGAATAGATGGGAGGATATCATGTCTGAGAAGAAGACAGCAGATGAGAAGGAGACAATGGATGAGAAGAAATCGGAGTCCAAGGAGACGCCTCGGTACACCGCCGTTGGGCTGATCCTTGGGGCAGCCGTCGGGTTCGCCCTTGGGGATCCCGTGACCGCCGGGATGGGCGCCGGTGCGGGCCTGGTCCTAGGCGCGGCCGTCGACGCATCGCGCAGGAACAGGGGTCAGGACTGACCGGCTCAGAACTGACCTAGTCAATCTTGACCTGGTCAGTCTTGACCTGGCCGGCCGACCAGGCCATAGACTCGCGATTCGACCAGGCCTAAGACTCCCTGGCTTGCCGATGCGCCGGGGAGTCTTGCGTGGTACCGTCATAGACGCGAACCCAGAAAGCGGTAAGTGTACCGAAAGGACGACAGACTGTGCGTCAAATGACCAAGAAGAAGCTGACACTGTTTCTGCTGCTCACCGCCGCGCTAAGTGCGGTGTTCCACGTCGTCATTGCTCGCGCGGGCACCATGCGGGCGCGTGGTGGACTCTACGTGGCCGGGCTGATGTGGTCGCCCGGCGTCGCCGCGCTCGTGACCCAGCTCGTAACGGAAGGCACCCTGCGCGGGCTGGGTTGGCGCTGGGGGAAGACGCGGTATCAGCTGCTGAGCATCGCCCTCCCTTTTCTGATGGTCAGCCTGACGTACGCCGTCGTCTGGCTGACCGGGTTGGGGGGCTTCCCCGACCCAGCTTTCGTGGAGGAGGAGATCGTGGGACAGCTGGATCTCGAAGTCTCGCAGACACAGGCTATCCTCATCTACGTGCTCGTCTCTGGCTCATTCGGGCTGGTGACGAGCTCGCTGACCGCCCTGGGTGAGGAGATTGGCTGGCGCGGCTTCCTGGTGCCCGAGTTGGCTAAGGTGAGCACCTTCGCGAAGACGGCCCTCATCAGCGGCTTCATCTGGGCTCTCTATCACGTGCCGGCAATCCTCTTCGCGGACTATAACAGCGAGGCACCGCTTTGGTACGGCGTGACCTGCTTCACCGTCATGGCTGTTGCGGCAAGCGTTATCATGGCCTGGATACGGCTCCGGTCGGGCAGTGTCTGGACGGCCATGTTCTTCCACGCGGCGCATAACGTGTTCATTCAGATGATCTTCACCCCGCTGACGACGGATACTGGAGTGACCGAGTACGTGATCGACGAGTTCGGTGCGGGATTGGCCGTGGTCTACGTGGCGGTGGCCCTCGTGTTCTGGCGGATGCGGGATCAACTAGAGAGTGTTAGTAAGGAAGTGTCGACGACCTCGGCCAATGCATGACGGATGAGAGGTCGAAGCTACAGTTAGGAGGTTTTTTCCCGATGAAGCGTGTCGTGAGACTCACACTTCTCGTTCTATCACTGGCGCTGGTCGCCAGTTGCGCCCCGCTCGCCACCGAGCCTGCATTGCAGCCCAAGAAGGATGCTACGGCGCCGCCCACGCCTCGACCTGCGGTCCAGCCAGCCCGTCCGGGCGCGGCCGGTCTGGGCGATCCGATCTTTCCACAGGCTGGCAACGGCGGCTACGACGCGCAGCATTATCTCGTCGACCTCCGGGTAGACGTCGACGAGAACGTGCTCACCGGGACGGTCACGATGACGGCGGAGGCCAGCCGAGCACTGAGTGCCTTCAACCTCGACTTTGCCGGTTTCGCGATCGACGACGTCGCGGTCAACGCGAAATCGGTAGCTTATGAGCGGGCTGGACGAGAATTGACTCTTGTTCCATCCTCGTCAATAGCCGCAGGTGAGCCGTTCACGACCCAGGTGAGCTACCATGGCACCCCAGAGGAAGACGGAGCCTGGCACCATCAGGATGGAGCTGTCTTCGTAACGGGCGAGCCCGTGGGGGCGGCGACCTGGTACCCGGTGAACAATCACCCTCTGGATAAGGCAACCTACACCTTCCGAATCAAGACGAATCAGCCATATACGGCCGTCGCCAGTGGGAGGCTCGTGGATACAGTGAAGGACAGAGATGCCGTCACCACCGTCTGGAAAATGGACCGTCCGATGGCCAGCTACCTGAGCATGATCTACGTGGCAGATCTGGTGGTTCGGGATGGAGATGACCTGGCTGACTTATCGATTCAGAACTACATTCCGCCCCGACTGACTCAGAAAGCGAACGGGCTGTTCGATTCCCAGGACGAGATGATCGACTTCTTCGAGACCTACCTGGGACCTTATCCGTTTCGGGCCTACGGGGCAGCCCTGGTGGACGCGCAGTGGGGTGGGGCCTTGGAGACTCAATCCCTCTCGTTGTTCGGCCGGAGGGGACTGGGTATAGGGATGACGATGCCGGAGGGGGTGGAGCTGCCCATCGAAGCCTCTCCCACGACCGTGATCGCTCACGAACTGGCCCATCAGTGGTTCGGCAACAGCGTGAGCCTGGAAAGCTGGCAGGACATCTGGCTCAAGGAAGGGCTGGCTACATATGCCTCGTGGCTATGGTGGGAGTATACTGAAGGGAAAGAGGCTCTCGAGGGCATCGTGGAGCGGCGTTACGCGGCGGTGGCTGAAGCGATCGACGGCAGAATGTTCACGTTCAGCGACAATCCAACGCCCTTCGATGGTCTGTCCGGAGCAGAAGCGATGGACGTACTCTCCTCGCTGGACCCTGAGGCGCTGAGCAACCAGCGGAAACTGACGGAGGCCCTCACCTCCGAGGAGCTAACGAGCAAGAGCGAGGAGCCAGCTGCCGCGATGGAGAACCTGTCGGATGATCACATCGGGCAGATGATCGGGTTGTTGCCACAAGGGGAACTGTCGGGCCGGGAGGTGCTCAGGATTCTAAAGGCACTGCCGGTCGATGAGATGTCCGGGCGACAAATATTCCAGGCTCTCGTTGTGCTCCAGATCTACGACGTTGCAGGGATGAGCATCTTCCAGGGGGCGCGGATCGCCGCGCCCGGCAATCCGCCGCCGGACAATCTGTTCAACATTAGTATCTACGATCGCGGTGCGCTGACGCTCCACGCGCTACGAACCAGGGTTGGTGATGAGATGTGGTTCGAGATTATGCGCACATACTATGATGCGTACAAGTACGGCAACGCCGGTACGGCGGACTTCATCAACGTGGCGGAGGAAGTTAGCGAGGAGGATCTGGATGGGTTCTTCGAAGCGTGGCTCTATGAGGAAGAGATGCCGGACATCCCGCAGATGGGATTGACGATGGACGCGGCGGACGGGGCGTCGGCGGAGGGGGCAGGACGCGCGAACTGAAAGCGACGAACTTCAATACCGATTTGGGATAGTGACGACACTGGTGGAGTGGACGACCAATGAACTCTCGAACGAAGCGGACGTTGAGGCTGACGAGGCGGGTCTGCGTTTGGCTGCGGCGCGCCGGGCGGGCGGTGGCCCCCGGCCCCCGAGCATGGCGCGGGGCTATCTGGGGTGGGCTGATCGCGCTGACGATGCTGCTGTTGGTGGCGGCGCATGGCCTCTTCGGGCCGGCCCCTACAGCGTGGTTCCTGATCGGTACGGCACTTTTCCTGGCTGCCTTCGCCGTCGCCGGTGGTCTCTTGACCCTGGTCTGGTCAATTCTCAAGGGCCTTCCAACACCGTACCTCTGGGTGCTGTTCAGCACGTTGTTGGCCCTGGCCAATATGGCGCTGGCGGCGTTGAGCGTACCGGTAGGCGTCGTCACCGTGGGTCTGGGCGCCCTGGTTATGGCCTCTCTTGTGGGGGCGAGCGTAGCTGTGGTGGCAGGTGGCAATTGGCGGGAGGCGACTGCAGCGCAGCGGGCGATCGCGCTCGGTGGGCTCGTGCTTGGCCTAACGGGGCTGCTCGGGGGCGGCGCGTGGCTGCTCGACGCCGGATCGGGGCTGACGTATCCACCCAGTGCTGCGACGCAGGGTGATGTGCGGATTGATCCTCTGAACGTGACCAACCCTGCCGAGCCAGGACCCTACGCCGTGCGTACGCTATTCTACGGCAGTGGGGACGATCGACATCGGCCGGAGTATGGTGGGGGGGCGGATCTGCTCACCAGGCCGGTAGACGGGTCGCCGCTGATTGAGCGTTGGAGCGGTCTGCGCACTGTCTACTGGGGCTTCGGCCCGGAGGCGCTGCCGCTCAACGGGCGGGTCTGGTATCCAGAGGGGGAGGGCCCCTTCCCGCTAGTGCTGATTCTCCACGGACAGCATCCGATGCACGAAGCCTCGGACCCCGGCTATGCTTATCTCGCTGAGCTGCTGGCCAGCCGGGGGTTCATTGCCGTCTCAGTGGATGAGAACTTCCTCAACCTCTCCCCCCTGGTTGACCTGCTGATGTTCCAGTCCCTGATCGGAACGGATGATCTGCGCGGCTGGCTGTTGCTGGAGCACCTGCAGGTCTGGCGCGACTGGGACAGTACCCCCAGCCATCCTTTCTATCAGCAGGTGGATCTGGACAACATCGGCCTGATTGGCCACTCGCGGGGCGGGCAGGCGGTGGCAGTCGCAGCGGCGTTCAACGAGGTGCCCTATTACCCGGATGACGCCTCGGTGGGCTTTGACTATGACTTCGGCATTCGATCGGTGATAGCCATCGCGCCGGTGGACGGCGCCTATCGGCCGGCGAAGCAGGATATCGTGTTGGAGGACGTGAACTACCTGGTGCTGCACGGCGCCCATGACATGGATGTATTCACCTTCCAAGGCGACAGGCAGTATTCGCGGACTTACTTCGGCGGCGGGGACGAGCGATTCAAGGCCGCAGTCTACATCTACGGTGCCAATCATGGGCAGTTCAACACCAGCTGGGGGCGGAAGGACCTCTTCGAGCCGGTCATGCGGGTCTTCAACCTGGAGCAACTGATGCCGGGCGAGGAACAGCGACAGATTGCCAAAGTGACGATCAGTGCCTTCCTGGAGGCGACTCTGCATCGTGAGACTGGGTATCGCGCCCTCTTCCAGGACCTGCGGCGCGGGCTGGCGTGGCTGCCGGACACGATCTATCTTCATCAGTACCAAGACTCGGCCACAAGGCTGGCGACCACCTACGAGGAAGACGTGGATCTGACGTCGACCACGCTGCCCGGCGGTCGAATCGCCAGTAAGAACCTGACGGTATGGCGAGAGCAACCGGCCACCTCGAAGTGGGAGGATCTGGGCGACCAGACAGTCTACCTGGGGTGGGATGTGGAGGCTACGAACTCGACAGCGCGGTACGAAATCCGGCTTCCGAAGGGTGACCTGACGACGACGGAGGGGAGCGTGCTGGTCTTTTCTCTCGCAGACGGTAATGAGGACCCTACGCCGGAGGACGGAGAGGTGAGAGGGGAGATGGCGCCGGATGCACGAGGCCCTATCGATCTAACGGTGGAGGTAGTGGACGGCGGTGGTGAGATAGCCCGGCTCCCACTGAGCCACTTCTCATTCTTGCCACCGCAGCTCAAAGCACAGCTTGGCAAGGCCGGGTTTATGTCACCTTTCCCGACTTCTGAGGCGATATTGAACCATTTCGAGTTCCCACTGGCGGATTTCGCCGCGGTCAACCCGGCCTTCGATTCGACAGACGTCGCGGAGATCCGCCTGATCTTCGACCGTACCGAGGCGGGCGTCGTCGTACTGGATAACGTTGGATTTCGCAACTGAGGAGGCAAAGATGAACGAGCGAAAGAACCGTTCCCTAGCATGGGGTATGTTGTTGGGTATGTCGATAGGCAGTAGCATCGCGACGATGATGTACGCCGAAACCGGTGAGCCTTTCTACTTTGGGCTTATCGGCGTAGGCCTAGCCTTTGGCCTGGGTCTGGGCGCTGCCTTCGATAAAGAAAGACGCTCTACATAGGACAGGAGAGAGGCAATGTCAAACAAAAACATGATTGGATTCGCGCTGAAGACCGTCGCACTTGCAGTCGTGATGCTCATCGTAATGGTTGCGGCGAGCACGCTTGCGCTTCCGGCGGATATGGTAGAAGCTGCCCCCGAGGACGGCGGAAACACGATACCGCTCCTCTTCGTCGTTACTGCCGTAGACGCGCTGATTCTCGGTCTCGTCATCACCCAGACCCGCTGGAGTGGATTACCATTGATCGCTGGTCTGACCTTCGCATTCTACGGAGTTCAGACCGTCGTCGGACAGATCGAAGCCGTCGTCTTCCTGACTCCTCTGGGCGAGCGGTGGGGAGCCGGTAGCATCCCCGTACTGACGATGCCGCTAGATTTCATTCTTAGCCAGTTCGTCATCGGGGCGGCACTGGCGATCGTTGGGCTTCCCGTCGCTGCCCTCCTCTTTGGGAAAGCGAAGCGGGGTCAGGAGGAGCCCCCGGTAAAACTCGATCCCGGGATCAGCGGGTTGGAGTGGGTGTGGAAGCTGGGAGCGATCATCGTCCTCTATGAGTTGCTCTACTTCGGGTTTGGATACTACGTGGCCTGGAAGAACCCAGCGGTTCTAGAGTTCTATCAGGGGACAGATCCGGGCAGCTTCTTCGCCCAGATGAGAAACGTCGCCACGCAGACTCCGGCATTGATCCCCTTTCAGGCTTTTCGAGCCTTGCTCTGGGCGGCATTCTCCCTCCCCGTCGTCAGTATGCTGCGCCACAGGGGGTGGGTGGGAGCGCTGCTGACGGGCCTCTTCCTCAGTCTGCCGATGAACGTGCCCCACCTTGTGCCCAACCCGTACATGCCGGCGCCGGTCAGGACGGCTCACTTCATCGAGACGGTCAGCTCGACGTTTATCTTCGGTGTGCTGATGTTCTGGCTCTTGCACCGGAGTCATCGGTCTCTGGCGGATCTGTTTGGAGCTGGGAGCCGGTAGCAGACGCAGTAATTGGAGCCGTACGGAGCGAAGAACTATGATTGTTGGATTCAGAGAGAAGAGAGGGAGTAGCATTGGGTAAGAGATTGAAGACGGCGTTTGCTCATAAGGTAGTCGTTTCGCCCATCGGGGCTCTGATGGAAAACAGGTTCTACGAACGCATCAAGACGAACGCAGTGCCCAACGAATTCAGGCTATCACGCGCAGCCGCCGCGGCCCGGGCGACGGTTGGTGGTACGGTAGATGATTTCCTGCATGAGTTGGGTGGACCAACCGACGTACCGGAGGCGATGCGCGAGCAGATCGCGACAGGCCTTGCCCAGTTCGCCGACGACTGGCGAGCGCGGCAGGATGCTGTTCGAAGCTGGCGAGAGGCATTCTGGGGGTCTGCTGATAAGTCGAACGATGAGTTGGTCGACTTGGAGAACGAGCGCCGGGCCAAGTCCGAGAAGTGTATGATGCCTTCCAATACCCTCGGATTCTTGTTCAAGGAAAAGTGGGTGCCCTCGGTCAAGTTCGACATTCCAGAGCCTCATGAGGCTCTCGATAGGTGGGCCGATCGAATCGCCGACCCCACTTCACTCTACGGTGCCCCTGACGCCATCCCTGTGATCGAGGAATCCCAGCGCGTTCTGGGACCAGCGGGAGTTGAATACATCGTGCGCTTCCCATCGCCATCACCGATGATGAAAGACACCGTCTACGCCCGGGTCTTCGAGCCCGAGGAGTGCTCAGGATCGCTACCCACGCTGATCTACGGCGGTGGTCTGGCTCTAGCTTACGATCAGATTCGCTACTGGCCCGCCGAAGACTACATAGGCCGTCCCCTGGCTGCTGAGGGATGCCGCGTCATTCTCGTCGAATCCCCCTGGCACGGACGTCGTATGCCGCGGGGGTATTTCAGTGGCGAGCCATACCTGGCGCACGCGCCGGTGAGTCTGTTCCAGCTCTACTCGGCCCAGGCACAGGAGACGGCAATTCTGGTCGATTGGGTGCGTTCGCTCGGTTCCCCAACAGTGGCCGTGGGTGGGATCAGCCTGGGGGCCATCGCTGCGCAACAGGTCGCCGGTCACTGTGCGATTTGGCCCGAGGGGATGCGGCCCGACTTTGTCGTTCTCATCGCGACGGCCAAGCACATTGATCGGGTGATTATGAAAGGGAAGATGAGTAGGTTGACCGGACTCGATCAGGCTGTCCAAGGGACGGGCTGGACAGATGTGGAGCTTGAGAAGCTTGATGTACTGCTCGATCCGCCCCCGGAGCCGGGGATCGCTTCCGACCACATCGTGGCAATCCTGGGAGAACATGACACCTACGTGCCCTATCGGTGGGGGCTGGAGCTGCTGGAGGACTGGAACGTGCCTGAAGGGAATCTCGTGTCCTGGGATGCAGGGCACTTTGGGGTCTTGCTCGGCATGTTCCGTAAGTCAATCGGTCGCGAGTTGATCGTACAGACGTTGAAGCAGGGGGACGCAAAGTGAGTGTGGTAGAGACAGATCGGAAAGAGAGTGGGGTACAGCGTACAGGTTTCTGCTTCATCCAAACGTTGAGGCACAGAAGCCTGACTATCGGGTGTTGAGGCTAAGATTGGTCCGGGAAATCAACGAAGGTATTCTCATCTGGTGTTTGCCGGCCGCGATTGCGCTTCACAACCTGGAGGAGGCCATCTGGTTGCCCGGTTGGACCCAGAAGACGACTGTCCGCTGGGGCAAGACAGTACGATGCAGGTCCTTCCGATTCGCTGTCTCGGTTCTCACGTCGATGGCCTTCCTCGCTGCAGCCTGGGTGCAGGCACGTGGTTTCGGCTCAATGGGACATTACGTCCTGGCCAGCTACGCGCTCGGGCAGGGCTTGAACATCTTCTTTCCGCACCTTGTGGCTGCCGTCGTGACGCGGAGCTACGCACCAGGGCTCGCCACCGGCGTTCTGTTCGTTCTGCCGTCGGGATCTGCGTTCCTGGTTCACGGTTTGACAGAGGGATGGCTACGATTCGGCCGTCTGATGGCCGTCGCGGGTATCTTCATCCCCCTGATGTTCCTGTCGATTGGCCTGTTGTTCAGGTTAGGAAGGCTCTTCAACGCGGGAGGCTTCTCAGCGAGAAGGAGAAAGCGCTGACGCGGCTTGCCCGTGAAGTGCTCTTGTTCAGATTGGAGTGAGGGAACAGTGACTAGGGATGATCGTAAGCGCAGCCGAGCAGTGCTGATCGGCCTGGTCGCGTCAACAGCTTTGCTCGTCAGTCTCACATTGTACACTGACCACATCGTCCGGCGGGCTGAGGCGAGGCACCCGCCTCTCGGTGGTTTCGTCAGCGTGGACGGCTGTACGATGCACTACGTCGAGAAGGGGACGGGCCCACCGGTGATTCTGATCCACGGGGACGGGGGCTCCGTCTACGACTGGACGATGTCGGTCTTCGACCGGGTCGCCCGTGACTACCGTGCCATCGCTTTCGACCGTCCGGGGTTCGGGTACAGCGAGCGGCCTGCGGACGGGGCCTCGCCATTCGTGCAGGCGCGGCTCATCCGTGACGCGGCGGCCGAGCTGGGTGTCGAAAAGCCGGTCCTGGTGGGACACTCTCGGGGCGGCAACGTGGCTCTGGCCTATGCGCTTAGCTATCCGGGCGACGTCGCCGGCGTCGTGACCCTGGCGGCGGCTCCATACGGTGGTCGGATCGCCCTTCACAACCGCATGCTGGCCACGCCCCTCGTGGGACCGGCGCTGGCTCACACCGTGTTCGTCCCGCTCGGTAAGGGCGCCGTCCGCGCCGGACTCGACGCCGCCTTCGCGCCTGAATCGATCGCGCCTCCCGACTACGTGGATGCCTACGCCGCCTACGAGCTTCGCCCGCGGCAGCTCCTGGCTCACGCCGCCGACCAGGTGCGTGGGCGGAGGGGGAAAGAGCGCATGAGGGAACGGTATGATGAACTCGATGTACCGGTGGTCATTCTCCACGGCACGGCGGACCGTAACGTGCCCATCGAGCAGGCGCGAAAGCTCCATCGCGCCGCGTCCCGATCCTGGCTGATCGAAGTCGAGGGGGCCGGGCACGAGCTGATGTTCCTCCACCCCGACGCTGTGACCGCCGGTATTGAGGAGGCTCTTGAGGGCGCGAGATCGAAAGTCGACGGAGCATCCTGGTGAGTTGACCAGGCTGGAGACTGATCGGCCGTGCAGGTCTCAAACTCCCCGGCCGACGGGTGCACCGGGACGGCGCCTTCGGTATCATCGGGGCGCATTGACAAAAAGGATCACGGTCGCTGACGCCCGGCGCTGAGCGGTTTGGTCTCTTGAACAGGAATGAGGCGGTGGGAAGCGCCGCTACTTCCCAGGGCTAGGGTTCCATCGAGCGACCGTCTGCAGACGAAGGAGGCGTTTCGACGTGGCGAAGACACATGAGAAACAGAGTTTGCCGCGCAATCCCCGCGTCAAGATGGCTTTCAGGAAACAAGCCTTTGACTTCTTCTTCCAGTGGATTGCTGGCAGCCAGACGTACGGCGGTTCTGAGGTCGGTGAGATCTTCTACGCGGCCTCGCAGATTAAGGGTGGGGATGAGGATGACTGGATCGAGGCGTGGGATGCGCTGGGCGCGCGTGTCGAGGCTCGGGGGGAGCACTCTCTGGCCGGCGGACACGACGTGAGTGCCCGCGAGTCCTACCTACGCGCTTACACCTACTACCGGGCGCCCTTGCTCTTCATCAGCCCCGTGCACGAGATCGACCGCTACAGTGAGCGGTACGAGAAGGCGCAGGCCTGTTTCCAGAAGGCGGCCGAATTGCTCGACCCGCCGCTGGAGCGGGTGGAGATACCCTTCGAGGGAACCACCCTCCCTGGCTACTTCGCACGGGTCGCTGAGGATGACACCCCGCGCAAGACGTTGATGATGTTTGGCGGCGGCGACACCTTCGCCGAGGACCTCTACGCCTACATAGTGCCGGCGGGGCTCAAACGCGGCTACAACGTGCTCTTCGTGGATCTGCCAGGGCAGGGAATGCTCCCCGCCGAGGGAATGCCGATGCGCGCCGACGCTGAGGTGCCCTTTTCCGCCGTTGTGGACTACGCTCTGAGCCGCGCCGACGTCGATCCGGACAAGCTCGCGACATACGGCATCAGCGGCGGCGGGTATCTCGTCCCACGGGCCGTCACTGTCGAGAAGCGGGTCAAGGCCTGCGTCGCGTGCAGTCTGATCCTGGATCTGAGCAAGGTCTGGGACGATGACTACGTGGAACTCCATCGGCGGGCCGAGGAATCCCTCATCTGGAAGCCGATCAAGCAGTTCATGAAATGGCGCCACGGCTCCTACTTCACGATGGTCGACACTTACAATTGGCGCTGGGGCACGGACAACATCCTGGACACCGTCGAGGTGAGCAAGGATTTCGTCATCGATCCTGCCGAGATCACCTGTCCGCTCCTCAACATCTACTCCGAGCAAGAGTATGCGGAGTCGGGGGCGATGCACGGCTGGGCCGAACGTGCCAAGGAGGAGGTCAGTCACCCGAACTCCAAAGTCGTGATTCTGCCGCAGGACGAGGGCGCAGATAGCCACGCCATCGGCACCAACCTGAGTCTGATGAGCCAGGTCGTCTTCGACTGGCTGGACGAAGTTCTGGAAACGCCAGCGTAACCGCACACAGCCCGGGTTGACGGGCATCTGCGATCATCCACAGACGTTCACGAACTTTCAGAAGCTAACACCGAGGAAAGGAGTTTCTGCATGTCATTGGTGAAGAATGTGGTCACACTGTTGCCCGATGGATGGCAGGATCAGATCATGGCCCGGATCATCGCCAGCGACAACTGGGACAGCGTTCCCTCGTTCGACATGCTCTTCAAATCCTATGTCATTATGGGGGCGGACCGGGACGACCTGCTCGAGGTCTTCTCGTCTGCAGACGACTTGAGCGACAGCTTCTACCATCATTGCCGACGTGTCGCCCGGCAGCGCGAGGAATCGGCGAGCCAGCTCACGTCGGAAGAGGCTCGCTGGGAGTATCAGAAAGCCTTGATGCTCTACTTCCTGGCCGACTGGGTCAGCTTTGAGGAAGAGAGGATCGCCGAGAACTACGGTGACCTGTTGGATGTGTCCGAGAATGTCGACGCTTTGGGGCGACCCAAGACCGAAAAGGTCTACTTCCCATGGTCCGAGGGCCGGGTCGCGGCTCGTTTCCGGTATCCTGACGGTCACAAAGCACCTGCAGATGGGTATCCGGTGGTGATGATCGCCCAGGGCAACGATACTGTGAAGGAGACCTTCCTTTACGTCGAAGATCAATTGCTCCAGAACGGCTTCGCCGTGCTGAACGTCGATCAACCCGGGTGGGGAGAAAGTCGATTGTCGGGCAACCGATACCGGGAGCGCGACGATGCCCGCGTCCTCGCCGATAGATGCATCTCGTTCTTTGAAGAGAATCCCCAAACCGATGCCAGCAAAGCCGCCGTGTTTGGATTCAGCGGCGCCGGAACGTGGGCCGCGATGCTGGCAGGCACCGATCCGCGTTTCAAGTGGATGATCACCGTCGGTGGCGCCATCTACAACCTCGGCAAGAGCATCCGCTGGCTACCGGCGATGCAGAAGCGGCAGGTGATGAAGCACTGGGGATGTGAAGAGAGTGAGATCGAGGGCATTCTCCAAGAGCTGGCGCTCAACGACCTGCTGCCCAATATCACCGCGCATTGCCTCCTGGTGCACGGGGAGAAGGACTCACTGGTCTCGGTCGAGGTCCCAAGAACCGCGAAGGCGTTGATCGAAGGGCCGGTCGAACTGCGGATCGTGCCTGGAGGCGATCATATGTGTTCATCGACGCTGAAGGAGAAGCAACTCCCGTATATTATGGACTGGATGCGCACCCAGATGTACGGCTGAGAGAGTATGAGCGACGCGTTCTTGACCTGGAGTTTGCCTGTGGCGATCGGGTCAGCTCCGGTCCGTGCAGCGACCCTGGTCAGGTGACCAGGTAGTAGACTGACGAGTCGGCCAGTTCGGAGACTCCCCAGGTCGTCGATGCGCCCGGGGAGTCTCTTGTTATATAATCTGCAGCGTGATGGACATTGATAGATCTTGTAGTCTTGGCAATGGGAGGCAAGATACGATGAACGACAAAGGGCGATTCATTGATTTCGATTTCCATCTGCTGCGAGAGGCGCACTGGCCGGTGGTCGCTCTGGCTGTTGCCGTGGATGCGATCCTTCTGGTCGTCGCCAACGTTGTCATTTTGCCGTTTCTCAAGTCATCGTTCCCGATCGAGCGCTTCACCGGCGGCTTGATCCAGCCCACGCTCATCTTCTCGGTGACGCGCTTCGCGCTGGCGGTGGTCGGTGTGGCAGTCTTCGTGGGAGGGCTCAGGCTCCGTGATGTGGGCCTGCAGAGCGAGAAGCTGCTCACTGGGACGTTGGTGGTTTTTGGCCTGTGGATTGCGATGCAGCTGGTGGGTATGCTGCCCCGTCTGATCAGCGCGGGAGAGGTGGCACTCAGCCCGATCTGGACTCCAGAAAAGCTGCCTCTGATCGCGGGCGAGCTTATCGCCCAGCTGCTGGGGAACGCGTTTGCCGAGGAGGTCCTCTTCCGTGGCTTTCTCCTGACGCAGGTCACTCTGATGATCAAGGGGCGGGTCTCAAGCCGCGGGTGGTGCGTGACGGTGGCGGTGCTTGTCTCCCAGCTCATCTTCGCCCTCTCGCACATCCCGCAGCGGATTACCAGTGGCTACTCGCTCGCCGCTCTGGGGCCTAACCTGATTCAGCTGTGGTTGGTGGGCATCGTGTTCGCGGTGCTCTACCTGCGGACCCATAACATCTTCATCGCCGTGGGGGTGCATACCCTGGTTAACGCACCGGTGACGATCCTGGCCATGCCTTCGCAGGCTGTGGCAGTCCTTCTTCCACTTGTCCTGGCATTGGTATTGATCGCCGTCTGGAAGCCCTTGGTAGGCTGGATGGAGCGTCTCGGATCGGCACAGTATGCCTACTGAGTTCGTGAGTATAGAGAAGTGAGGTACATTATGAAGGTCCTGCTTATTCTTCTCGGTATCGTCGTTGGCGTGGTCTTGCTGGGCTGGTTGGGGTTGCAGATAGAGCCCAGGCCATTGTCAGATTTTCCTCAACAGAGCGGGGAGCCGGAAACGGAACCGCTGCCAGAGGGCTTGCCCGCTCCGGTGGAGCGGTTCTATCGCCAGCTTTACGGCGAGAAGGTGCCGGTTCTTGACTCGCTCGTGGTCACCGGCCGAGCGAAGATGCGAATCATGGGGATCACCTTTCCCTCTCGATTCCGGTTCACGCACATCGCCGGGGAAGGCTATCGTCACTATATCGAGACGACCATCTTCAGCCTGCCGCTGATGCGGGTGAATGAGCATTATCTGAACGGTAAGAGCCGCCTGGAGCTCCCCTTTGGCGTGGAGGAGGGGCCGAAGGTGGACCAGGGAGCGAACCTCGGATTGTGGGCCGAATCGCTGTGGCTACCATCGATCTTCATCACCGATCCCCGAGTCCGCTGGGAACCGGTGGACGAGGAGACGGCTATCCTGGTGGTGCCCTTCGGCGATGGCGAGCAGCGGTTTGTGGCACGCTTCGACCCCGAGACGGGTATGGTTCGTTTCCTGGAGTCGATGCGCTACAAGGGGACGGACAGCGAGGCCAAGACACTCTGGATCAACGAGGCGATGGCGTGGGGCGTCGTTGACGGACAGACGACGGCCACGAAGAGTGCGGCCACCTGGTTCGACGAAGGGACGCCCTGGGCGGTGTTCAGGGTGGAGGATATTCGCTACAACGTGGACGTCGATGAGTACATCCAGGCGAAAGGCCCCTGAACGAAGCGAGGTAACCTCATATGCGTGAAATGACCGAGTCAAAGACTCCGACCGACACGAACCCGTGGCACTTCTTTGGGCTTGCTTTGGCGCTATCCTGGCTGTTCTGGATTCCACTCGCCTTGCTTGGTGAGGATCCGATGACGTTTCCCTATCTGATCTTAATGATCCTGGGTGGGCTGGGGCCAGCGGTGGCGGAAATCATCCTGGTCTTCGGGCTGGGCAACCGGCGGCTGAGGCGTGACTACAAACACCGCGTGCTCGACGTAAGGCGCATTGGCTGGAAGTGGGCTGCTGTCATCCTGCTGATCTTCCCGGTGTTGAACGGCATCGCCACGCTGCTGAGCGTTGCGTCTGGAGGGCCGCGGCCGGCCTTCGAGACTGCCGGGCGTCTGCTGGCCAATCCTTTGTCTATCGTTCCGTTTCTGCTCTTTCTGTTTGTCTTCGGGCCGTTGCCGGAGGAGTTGGGCTGGAGCGGCTACGCTCTCGACGGGCTGCAGTCGAAACGGAGTGCCCTGGGGGCAAGCCTGATCATCGGTCTCATCTGGGCGGTGTGGCACTTACCCTTGTTCTTTATGGAAGGCACCTTCCAGAGCGAACAAATCGGCTTCGCCACCCCCGCTTTCTGGTGGTATATGCTCCCTACCCTGCCCATCTCCGTGTTGGATACGTGGATCTACAATAACGCCAACCGGAGTACACTGTCTGCCGTCCTGCTGCACTTCATGGTCAACGTGAGCGGTGAACTGTTTGGCCTGAGCCAGCATGCCAGATTCTATCAGGCGGGTCTGATCTTCATCGTCACCGCAGCCATCGTCGTGATATGGGGGCCGAGGACGCTGACACGTCAGACAGGGGACGAAGTAACCCAGAGACAGGATCGTTTGACGGTCGCTGCGTGAGTTCGCGGAGCTAATCAAGAGGAGGAGAGAAGCGGATGTCGGATGACGGTATGCGGTTGTCCATTCAAGACGTCAGTAAGCGATACGGGCGTGACGTGTGGGGTCTGCGGGATTTCAGTCTGGAGCTGGAGTCAGGCGTGCTGGGCCTCCTGGGCCCGAACGGCGCGGGCAAGTCAACGCTTATGACCATCATCGCGACGATTACCCAACCCACGGATGGACATGTTTTGTGGGACGGGAACGACATCGCCGAGACGCCTGACGAGGTTCGGGCAGTGCTTGGATACTTGCCGCAGGACTTCGGCGTCTATCCGAACCTGAACGCGGTCGAGTTTCTCGAGTACATGGCTGCAATCAAAGGCTTGAGCGCTCGGAAGGCCAGCAAGCGCATTGAGACACTGCTTGATCTGGTGAATCTGGCCCCGGAGGTGCGCCGTCGGCCGCTGGGTGGCTACTCCGGCGGGATGCGGCAGCGAGTGGGGATCGCGCAGGCACTGCTCAACGACCCGGACCTTTTGATCGTGGACGAACCGACGGCCGGACTGGATCCCCAGGAGCGGGTGCGGTTTCGTAACCTCCTTTCGGATCTGGCCGGCGAACGGATCGTGATTCTCTCCACGCACATTGTCACGGACGTCGAGGCCGTTGCCACGGATATCGCGCTGATCGAGAATGGCCGTCTGGTGCGCCACGCACTCCCGGAGGAGCTGCTGCAGGCCGTGGAAGGGAAAGCGTGGGAGGTGGTGGTACCGAGCGACGAGCTCCCGGCGCTCAAGCAACGGGCCATCGTCAGCAGCACCGCCCGTCGCAGCGACGGTGTCCACGCCCGTGTCGTCTCCGACCAACGGCCGGACGACGGCGCCGTTTCAGATGAGGCCACTTTGGAGGATGCCTATCTCTACCTCATCGCCGGGAACGGGAGGGCCTGACCATGCGAGGTCTGCGAAGGTTACGCGTTCTGGTCCAGCTCGTCCGCGCTGACTTCCTGGAACGGACGCGGCGGTATAGCTTCCTCATCACGTTGGGGGTGATGGTCTACGTTGGCTATCTTGCGGTGCCGTCGATAGAGTCGAAGGCGCTGACCGTCGATCTGGGGAATATTCGGGGCATCTACAACTCGGCGTGGATCGGCAGCATGATCGCGCTGATCAGCTCTATGGTGCTCTCGCTTCCCGGTTTCTACCTGGTGAAGAATGCTATTGAGCGCGACCGGAAGACCGGCGCCGGGCAGATCATCGCTACCACGCCACTTTGCAAGCCGCTGTACACGCTGGGCAAAGCGGTGAGTAATTTCATCTTCTTGACTGTGATCATCGCCCTCGTCGCGATCGCTGCCGGGGGTATGCAGTTTGTCCGCGGCGAATCGATGCACCTCGATGTGTGGGCGCTGCTGACACCGTTTCTGTTCACCACGCTGCCCACGCTGATGCTCGTGGCGGCAGTCGCCGTGTTCTTCGAATCGATCTCATTCCTACGTGGGGGCTTCGGCAATATCGTCTACTTCGTGCTGTGGACCGCGGCGATCACGATCTCGATGAGCGGTGTCTCTTTCGGCAGTCAGGGTGTCATCGAGGAGCCGATAAACGATCTCTTCGGGGCCTCAGTCATCGCGGCAAGTATGCACGAGGCGGCCCACGCAGCCTTCCCGGAGAAGAACCTGGACCTGGGTATTGGCTATACCAGGGTGGAGGGAGAGATCCAGACTTTCCGGTGGGAAGGCGTGGCCTGGAGCGCTGACGTTCTCCTGGGGCGTCTTCTCTGGGTCGGCATTGCACTGGGAATTGCGCTGCTGTCCGCCCTCTTCTTCCATCGCTTCGACCCCGCCCGCGGGGGACGGCGCGCGTCGGAGCGACGAGGATTGATTCCACAGACGTTGGCGTCGGTGCGCGCGCTCTCTCTGCCGTCGCTCGATCTTTGGCCCCAATTCTCGCTACCCCTGCCGTCCCTTCCTCCGTTGGGACGTGTTCTAGTGGCCGAGGTTCGCCTGATGTTGAAGGGCTTGCCATGGTGGTGGTACATCGGCACGCTGGGTCTGATCGTCGCCGGAGCGGTGGAGGGAGCGGATCCGGGGGCGCGGCGTGGATTGCTGGGCGCAGCCTGGATCTGGCCGGTCCTGATCTGGTCCGGACTCGGCGTGCGTGAGCGGAGACATCACACTGGACCCCTCGTCTTCTCCGTGCCTCATCCCCTTGGGCGGCAGTTCGTAGGGATGTGGGTTGGAGGCCTAATAGTTACGTTCTTGACCGGAAGTGGCGTGGGCCTGCGGCTGGTGGCGTCCGGCGCGTGGCATCATCTGCTGGGTTGGGGTGTGGCTGTGCTGTTCATCCCCACCCTGGCGCTGGCGCTGGGCGTCTGGAGTGGGACAAGTAAGTTCTTTGAGGCGCTCTACGTGGCTGTGTGGTATATTGGCCCGATCAGCGGCCTGGCAATTTTCGACTACATGGGTCTGTCGCAGGAGGCGCTAGATCAGGGTCTGCCTTTCATCTACCTGGGTCTCACGGCGGCGCTGCTCCTGGCGGCGCTGATCGGGCGCTGGCGGCAGATTAGGGGATAAGGCAACGGATGGTGCTTTATCGGTGGACGAAGCAAAACCGGTGACCCGGCCAAAGATTGTCACCTGGACCAGGGGTAGGGCCGCGGGCTCGCAGATGTGCGGGGTATAGCAGACATTGGCGCGATATTCCGATTCGACGTGAATGGAAAGGGTATGAGGTATGGTGAAGAGGCTGCTGTGTCACGAGAGATGGTACGTTCGCTCGCTTACGCTTGTAGGTCTTAGCATCGCACTGTTTGTGCTGACGTGGACACTGAGTTACTACCTTCTGCCGGAGGGCATACTCCGCGGTCGAAGCGGCGCGGCGGTTCTCGCGGGAGAGGAGGCCGCGGCCAGCTTTGCTCTCGAGTTCCTGCGTATCGTTGCCATCAACCTGGCGATGACGGGAATGGTGATCTTCGCTAATCGTCTATTGCGCGTCCATGGCTACCCCCTGGGCTACTTGCTGCCGTTGATCTGGTCGATGAGCTACGCCGTCACGCTGGGGACGAACTCGTTCTCCATCCCGCTTCCGGAGTCAATGCCCCCTTCTTTCCGGGTGCTCGGGCGCTCCGGACCGTATGAGATTGCCGCGTATTGTCTTGCGGCAACGGCGACTTACCGTCTCTCGGCGAATCGCTTCAGGCGGCTGATCCCGCCGGGCTCGGAGCCGATCGAGCCTGCGCCGAAGCTCGCGGAGAACGTGGACTGGTTAGGGCTCGGGCTCGGTGCCGCTCTGCTTGTCGCATCCAATGCTTACGAAGCGTACATGATCGTTTCTTTGGCCTGATCGACCAAGCGCGGGTGATGCAGACGGCCGGTTGCCGGCGGCCGGTTGCCGGCGACGTGAATCGGAGATATGCTGGTGACGTGATGGGTTGGGAGTGGCGGTAAGCAAAGGGGCTGTGGAGCACAGAAAGGTGGGGAGGAAAGAATGGTAAGAGCAGATGGAAGGTTGGACTATGAAGCGGGTCAGAATGGAGGGGCCTACTGTGGACGTGGGAGGGATAACGAGTGACAGAGATGCGGTTGAAGGGGAAGGTCCTGCTTGCCATTTCAGTGCTCCTGTCGATCACGATCGGCTTTCTGGCCCCCGTCAGCGTCCACGCACAGCGGACCGAACCGATTGCTTCCTACGACATCGAGGTGACGCTCGACCCGGATGCCAAGACTCTAAAGGGCCGTGAGGTCATTACCTACACCAACTCCACCCAGAAGCCGATCCCTGATCTCGTCTTCCACCTGTACCTGAATGCCTTCAGCGGGCCCGACACGGTCTACATGGAGGAGACAGGGAGGCGTCCTCGAGATGCGGGGTGGGTCGAAATCGATGAGATCCGCCTGGGCGATGGGACGCCGCTGTCACTGGAGGCAACGGGGGAGGACGCAGCGAAGGACCCGAAGCGAGCCACGCTGGTGCGCGCCGATCACCCTCAATCGGTTGCTCCAGGAGAATCAGTTGAGGTAATCGTCGACTTCCACGCCAGACTGCCCCGCGTCTTCGCGAGGACGGGATTTGCGGGCGATTTCTTTATGGTCGGTCAGTGGTTTCCCAAGTTGGGCGTCTGGGAAAATGGGGCGTGGAACGCCCACGTCTTTCACGCCAACAGCGAGTTCTACGCCGATTTCGGCACCTACGAGGTGGCGATCACCCTGCCGGCGGAGTACACCACCGCCGGGACAGGACTTCCGGTGGGGACCACGGAGCACGACGACGGCACCAAGACGGTGCGCTATCACGCCGAGGATGTGGTCGACTTCGCGTGGGCCGCCTCACCCCATTTCGAGGAAGCCAGCCGTCACGTCGCTGGCGTCGAGATTCTCTACGTCTATCTGCCGGAGCACGAATCGACGGTCGAGCGGGCGCTGGATGCGGCCCAGCTGGCGGTGACGTCGTTTGGGGACTGGTATGGACGGTATCCGTACGAGCGCCTAACGGTGGTTGACGTTCCGGACGATGCGATGGGGGCCGGTGGGATGGAGTATCCCACGTTGGTCACGGCGGGCCAGGCGTCGAGCCCTGCGGCATTGGAGGGCTTACGGATGCTGGAGCTCGTCATCGTCCACGAGGTGGGGCATCAGTGGTGGCAGTCGATGGTGGCGTTCAATGAGGCGGAGGAGCCCTGGCTTGATGAGGGGTTCACAGACTACTCGGCGACACGGGCGATGGCGGAGCGGTATGGACTCGGTAGCTCTATCCTGGACTTGGGCAGGCTGGAGGTCGGGTATCTCGATGCACGGCGAGCCGAGTACATGTCGAGTCCTCGAGTGCCGATGTACGGACGAGCGTGGGACTTTCGCGGTCATGAGTACTCGATTGCCACATATGCGAAACCGGTCCTGGCGCTGACGACGCTGGAAGGGGTGCTCGGGGAGGAGACGATGCTCAATCTGATGCGGACGTTTTTCCAGCGCTATCAGTTCGCTCATCCTACGACGGAGGACTTCCGTGCCGTGGCGGAGG